>OJEO01000293.1_pt1 | contig 21007 bp, 22 predicted proteins | sample 1593621 | NCBI WGS metagenome assembly OJEO01 (sample SAMN05416875, study PRJEB24817) | seawater metagenome | isolation source: Sea water | place: Canada:Atlantic | collected 2013-11
GACAAAAACACCTGAACAATATATAGCCGAATTGCCTGAAGACCGTAAAGAAGTTATTTCGAAATTCAGAAATATCATTTTGGAAAACCTCCCTAAAGGATTTGAAGAACAAATGACCTACGGAATGTTGGGATATGTTGTACCACATTCCCGATATCCAGATGGGTATCATTGCGATCCAAAACAAGCACTGCCTTTTATAAATTTGGCTTCCCAAAAAAATCATATTGCACTTTATCATTCCGGAATATACAGTGATCCTAAACTTTTAAACTGGTTTAAAAATGAATGGCCTAAACACGCATCCAATAAACTGGATATGGGGAAAAGCTGTATTCGTTTTAAAAATCCTAAGAAAATTCCGTTTGAATTAATAGCAGAGTTAATTGGAAAAATGACGGTTGATGAGTGGATTGAGAAATATGAGAGTGCTCTTAAAAATTAGACTATTATTAAAAATTCACTTTCCTACTTTTTAAAAGCTTGTGTCCTTCACTTTGATACGCATGTATTCCCTTTTTCGTCATTTTCAATTACTGAAGAAATAATAAATGAGTCTAATTTTCAGTTCCCTACCGAAATCATGTTGGGAAAACAAGCGGAGGCCTGTTTTGAATACCTTCTGAATAATTCCAAAAACCATCAATTGCTCGCTGCGAATATCCAAATACAAGGCGAAACTAAAACTTTGGGCGAATTAGACTATCTCGTTTTTGATACTGAAACAGAGAAGACACTCCATATTGAATTGGCCTGTAAGTTTTATCTTTTTGATGATAGTCTAGGTCCTGATTATGAGGCTAAATGGATTGGTCCCAACCGGAAAGATACTTTGAAAGAAAAGTTGGAAAAGATAAAAGAAAAGCAATTCCCATTATTATTTGCCCCTGAAACGAGGACAGCTTTAAAGGATTTACAGCTTGATATTGCTAAAATTGAACAACAGATATGTATTAAATCTTTTTTATTTCTTCCGAAAGGTTTCAACAAAGAAGAACTCCCAAAGCCGTATCAAAATTGCGTAGTGGGAACCTACATTTCATTTTCAGAATTGAAAGAAGAGCAAGCGGGTGCTTTATTTGCTGTACCTGATAAAAAGCAATGGTTGCTTCCACCGGAAAACTTGCCAGATTGGTATTCGTTTTCCGAAGCAAAAGAATATATTTCAATACTTATCAATAATAAAAAATCCCCTTTGGTTTATAAAAAACAAAAAGGGATTTTTGAAAAGTTCTTTGTGGTTTGGTGGTAAAATCACCTTAGTTTTTTACTGTACTCATCTCAGTTTTGGTTCCATATTTATCAATTAAATACACCAAGCTTGCCATTGCGGCACCACCTAATTCAAGTTCACGTTTATTAATGGCATCGAAGGTATCGTTTGCAGCATGATGATGATCAAAGTACCGCTGTGAATCTGGACGTAAACCTGCTAGTACTACCTTTTCATCTTTTAAAGGGCCAATATCTGCTCCACTACCCCCTTTTTTAAAGGAATGAATTAAATACGGTTCAAACAACGATTTCCAACTTTCAATCTGTGCGAAGTTTGCAGCATTGGTATCAAATGAAAATCCGCGTGGCGTAAATCCCCCGGCGTCACTTTCTAAAGCAAAAATATGTTGCTCATTCTTTAATTTTGCTTGCTCAGCATATTTCTTCCCGCCACGAAGCCCGTTTTCTTCATTCATAAACAACACAACTCGCACACTGTGTTTTGGTTTGTAGTTTATTTCTTTAAACAATCGCAATACTTCCATAGACTGTACACAGCCTGCACCGTCATCATGCGAGCCATCCCCTAAATCCCAAGAATCTAAGTGACCACCCACAACGATATACTTGTTGGGGTATTTGGTGCCAGTAATTTCGCCAATTACATTATACGACTGAACATCGTCGTAGGTTTTACAGTTTTGCTTAAAGTAAAATTTAAGGTCAGATTTTATTTTAAGGGCTCTGCTTAAGTAATCTGCTCCATTAGTGCTAATAGCACAAGCAGGTATTCTTTGATTAGCAGGTGTATCGCCATAACTCATTGAACCAGCATGAGGTAAATCGTCTTGCCGTAAATTCATCGAACGAACCACAACACCTACAGCTCCATACTTGGCAGCTTCCATAGCTCCAGCATAGCGTTGGTCTACACAACCTCCATAGGCTTCAAATGTGTTGATTAAATTGGCTTGCATAGGACGATTATAAAATACAATCTTTCCTTTTATTTGTTCTTTTCCGTAATTTTTTAAATCTTCTAAACCCTGCACTTCTATTACTTCTGCTTTAAGTCCTAAGGGGGAAGTAGGAACAGACCCACCTAACGCACAAATATCCGTCGTCGTTGAAAGCCCGGGAGCTGTTTCAATGTATGCGTATTCTTTTACACCACGCGTCCATTTTGGCACCATAACAGGTTGTAACCAAACTTTGTCTAATCCTAATTTTTTAAGTTCAGCTTCGGTATAATTTACTGCTTTTTCTGCCTCTAATGAACCAGACAACCTTCCTCCAATTTCATTAGAAAGGTAATCCAACCAATCATAACTTTTGCCTTGTAGCAACGCCATATCATAGATATTTCTAATGGTAAGGGAATCTTCAGTATTGTTTTTTTGTGCGTAAGATTGAGAAATTAATACTGCTGTAAATAAAAAAGTAAGTAGTTTATTCATATAATTATTATTTCAATGTAAATAACGAAGCAAATTACTTTTCATTGTAATTGTGGTTATCGCTATTCGTTTTCCAATTGGTTTTTATATTCTGAAATTTTAGCTTTTATTTCGGGGGCTAACTCGGGTTCTTTTATGTCTTTGTAACGCATCATCACTTCGTACATAATTTTGGAAACCAAATACCGGGCAGTAGGTTTACTATCGGATGGGATAACATACCAAGGAGCATATTCGGTAGATGTATTATTTAAAACTGCTTGGTAACATTTCATATATTCATCCCAAAGCTTGCGCTCTTTAAGATCTCCAGGTGAGAATTTCCAGTTTTTATCTTTTTTATCCAATCGCCTCAACAATCGATGTTTTTGTTCTTCTTTGCTAATGTTTAAAAAGAATTTTAAAACAACGGTTCCGTTTTCAGAAAGTGTTTTTTCAAAAGCATTTATTTGCTCAAAACGCTTTTGCCAGAATACCTCATCAATGTCTGAAACTTCAGTGACATCGGGTAAGTTTTCATTTAAAATATATTCAGGGTGTACTCTGGTAACCAACACATTTTCATAATGCGCACGGTTAAAAACGCCAAATTTTCCGCGTGCCGGTAAAGCTATATAATGGCGCCAAAGATAATCGTGTTTCAATTCATTTTTAGATGGCGTTTTAAAGCTATGCACCACAACCCCACGGCTGTTGAACTCTTCAAAAACTTCACGAATCAAGCTGTCTTTACCAGCTGTATCCATTCCTTGCAAACAAATTAAAGTAGCATATTTTCCATGCGCGTACATGGTATCTTGAAATTTTGCTAAATCTTTGCGTGTGGTTTTTAAAGCATCTTTAATTTCATCTTTGGAAGCATCTAAATCTACTTTAGTGATTGTTTCTTTAATTTTTATTTTTTCTGAAACTTTATAATCTGAAATTTTAAATGCTTTCATATTAACTTTATTTAGTTGCGAATAGTTTTACGTCTTTTTCACTTACTTCGGTTTCCCCTAAAATAATTAACCGTTCTACAACATTTCGAAGCTCTCGTATGTTTCCTGTCCAATCGTATTCTTTCAATTTTTTCAGGGCTTTGTCGGAGAATTTTTTATGTGCCGTTCCATGCTCATCGGCAATTTTTTTACTGAAATATTCCACTAACAACGGAATGTCATCGCGGCGTTCATTCAATGGTGGAACATTGATTAAAATTACGGCCAAACGGTGATATAGATCTTCCCGAAACTTACCGTCTTCAATTTCCTGTTTTAAATCTTTATTGGTTGCAGCAATTACCCGAACATTTACTTTAATGTCTTTATCGCTCCCAACACGCTGTACTTTACTTTCCTGAAGTGCGCGAAGTACTTTTGCTTGTGCTGAAAGGCTCATATCCCCAACCTCATCTAAAAATATGGTTCCTTTATTAGCTGCTTCAAATTTACCTGCTCGGTCTTTATTGGCATTTGTAAAAGCGCCTTTTACGTGACCAAACAATTCGCTTTCAATCAACTCACCAGGAATAGCGGCACAATTCACCTCAATCATAGGACCTTTATTACGATCACTTTTTTGGTGTAGCCAATGTGCTACTAATTCTTTACCCGTTCCATTAGGACCTGTGATAAGCACTCTGGCTTCGGTGGGTGCCACCTTTTCAATCATTTGTTTTATATGGGTGATTGCATCCGATTCCCCTATCATTTGGTAGTTCTTACTCACCTTTTTCTTTAGACGGGTGTTTTCTACTACTAATTCCTTTCGGTCTAACGCAATACGAACCGTATTTAATAAGCGATTTAAATCGGGTGGTTTTGAAATATAATCGAACGCTCCCATACGCATAGTATTTACAGCTGTATCAAGATCACCATGACCAGAAATCATAACGATGGGCGTTTCAGGTTTTATCTTTTTGATGGATTCGAGCACTTCTACTCCATCCATTTTTGGCATTTTTATATCGCAAAGCACGAGATCGAAGTCTTTATCTTTAATAAGCTCGGTGCCTTCTAAGCCATCTTCGGCTTCAGTAACTTCATAGGTATCGTTTTCTTCAGTAAGAATTTTCACCAATACACGGCGAATGGAAGCTTCGTCTTCAATTATAAGAATTTTGGGCATTGCTTAATATTTAAATTTTAATCCAGCTCGAAAATAAGGGGTGTTCTCTGTGTTAATTTCATAAATTTTGTCACCATTGTCATTTTCCAATCGGAAATTATTATAGACAGAATGTGCGGCATAACCATAGAAAAGTAAATGGTCTGTAAAAAAGTGCTCATATCCCAATCCTAAAAGTCCGACGGTATGTTCAATATTTTCTACTTGCTTATTATTTGGGTTCTGAGTTGATATTGGCACGAAATTATTCTGAAGGTTAGCATAAATATTGTCCAAGGTCGCAAAAGCTTGTATCGCATCTTTATGATTATCGTTTAAATAATGACGAATATTGGTTTTTGGCACCCCTAACGTAAACGTCCAATTAGGACGAAACTCTCTAAAATAATTAATTAGTGGTAAAGGATAGTTACGTCCCGGCGTGGTGGTGTAAGTAAGACCTAAAATAAGACGGTACGGTTTAACTTCAGTAGAATCTTTTTTATCTAAAATGGCATAAATACCACCTTCATAAATAATATCGTCATTTCCAATGTTATCTTCTAACGTAGAATTAATTCGTGTTCCTGCTCTTACGCCAAAACGCCAATCTTCATTAAATTTCCAAGTATATCCTAAATTAAGCCTCATATCTTGTGAGGATTCAACTAAATTATCCCCAAAAGCAATTTGATCTTCAGTGTCTTTAAGCGAAAAATCTATGTATCGATATTCTAACCCAACTACAAGAATCCCTCCATTTTCTTTGTCTATAGGAATAGGGGCCTGAATAAGGGCTCGATACCTACTAGTGGAGTTATCAGATTTTGAAAAAGGGATATTTAAATACTCTACTCTGGCAAGATCTGTGGTTTGGGCAAAGCCTGCGCTACAAAACAGAAATAGTAATATTACAGTTAATGTTTTGGGGCAATTTTGATTAGTGTGTTTCAAAGTTGTTTTATTTTTTAGTTTGAAATAAGTGTACATCTCGTTGCGGGAACGGAATGCTAATTTGGTTTTCTCTAAACAGTTGATCTATTCGAAAACGCATCTCACTTTTAATACGAGGATCGACAAAACTGTCACTAATATAAAAGTAGATACTAAATATAAGTGCAGAATCTCCAAAATCCTCAAATAATACGAAAGGTTTAGGACTTTTTAACACTCCTTTTTGTTTTGCGACACTTTGCAAAAGCAAATCTCTCACCAAATTAGTATCGCTTCCGTAAGCAACTCCTACTTTTACATATTCTCTAGTAGTACGGTGGTTTTGGGTGTAATTGTATAAGGTATCGGTAATAAATTTACTGTTAGGGATGATAATGATTTTATCGTCACGTGTTATTGCACGGGTAGTACGAAGTTTAATATCAATTACTCGACCTACCTTATCATTAAGTTCAATAATGTCACCCACCAAAAGCGATTTATCTAGAATAATAAAAATACCGCCAATAATATCTTTAAAAAGGTCCTGCAATGCTAACCCCAATCCAACCAATAAAGCTGCTGAAGCGGCTAAAAAAGGAGTAATATTAAAACCCGCTACACTTAAAACAGAAATAAAGACAACAATATAGGTGACGTACTTTATAAACTTAAAAACACTAATAAACTTACGTTTATCATTTTCAGGCATTTTACGGGTATATAATTTCCGTATCCATTTTAAAATTAAGCTCGCAACAAAAATCGAAACTATTAATAAGAGCAGCAATCCAATGGTTATATCCACTCGTTTGTCACCTTCACCAATTTGAAGTCCTAACTGAAGAAATTCTTTTATGCTTCCCCAAATATCTTGTTTTACAACTTCTTCAATTTTTTCAGAAACCTTTTCCTTTTGGAACATAATTAATATTTAAGCCACTTGATAATCTCTTTGTAGCTTGCCTTTTTTCCATACATTAAAATACCTACCCGGTATATTTTTGAAGCAAACCAAACCGTCCCTATAAATGTAGCAAATAAAATAATTACTGATATAATTTGTTGCCACATAGGCACCCCAAAAGGAATACGCATTAACATAACAACAGGTGAGGTAAAGGGTATAAAAGAAAACACTTGTGAAACCGTACCGTGAGGGTTATCGATTACCGTAAAGAAACCTACATACACCGCTAAAATCAAAGGCATTAAAATAGGCATCATAAATTGTTGGGTGTCGGTTTCACTGTCAACAGCTGCGCCAATAGCTGCATATAGCGATGCATACAATAAATATCCACCAATAAAAAACAGGATAAACATAATGATTAAATTGGCTATGGGTAATGAATTAATTTCGTGAATAACTTCCATTGCTATTTGCTCTGCTCCACTGCCATTGGCTTCCAACATTTGCTGCTGTGGCGTTTGTACAGTTGACGGATCTATCCCTAAAACTGACGTTACTACAACGCTAAAAACACCAATCAATATAATCCAAGCTAAAAACTGAGTAATTCCGGCTAATGTAGTACCAAAAATCTTACCCAATAAGAGTTTCATAGGTTTTACTGAAGAAATAATGACTTCAATAATCCTACTGGTCTTTTCTTCAATCACACTTCGCATGATCATATTTCCGTAGATGATGATGAACATAAACAGTAAATATCCGGCCGCTCCCCCAAATATTAATTTAAGTCCTGAACCAAGCTTTGAAGTTTCCTGCCCAGCGTAGGTTTCTAAATTAGGGTTAATTTGTATACGAAGCTCTTCTATTTTTTTTGAATCGATTCCAGCTTCTTGTAGCTTTTCTGTGTTTACTTTATCCTCTATGGCATCTTGAATATCATCCATGATAGTCAACGAGGGAGAATCTTTAGAGTAAAAGGTGATTTTATTGGCAAGCTCATCGATTGTCTGCGTTTTCGGAATGTACAAAAAGCCATAATATTCAGACTCTTCGGATAGTTCTTTTGCTTCGGCAAACGAAATATCACTCAAGGGTTTGTAATCTATGGAGCCAGTATCTTCAAACTGATCGACAAATAGATTGCTTTCGTCCAAAATTGTGATGGTCCGTACGCTATCGCTATTAACATTGGACAAATAAGCTACTAACGTAAAAATACCAACCAATATCAACGGACTCAAAAACGTCATGATGATAAAGGATTTATTGCGTACTTTATTTAAATATTCTCTTTTGAGTATAAGGAATAGATGATTCATGGTCTTTATAATTAGTTGTTACGCACAGTTTCAATAAATATATCATTTGCGGAAGGGATTACTTCAACAAAATGAGTAAGCTCACCTTTACTAGTTAAATAGGTAACTAAATCGTTTGCAGTATGCGTTTCTGGTATTTGAATTTTATACTGTAGTTCGTTATTAATACTCTTAAATGTAACTGGAAATAAAGTGAACTTTTCTTTTAAATCGGCTGTAACCACATCTGGATATTGCGTCTGAATTCCAACTTCATAGGTATTCGATTTGTATTCCCGTTTTATATCCACCAATTTACCGTCCAATATTTTATTTCCTTTATTGATGAGGGCAATATGGTCGCACATTTCTTCAACCGATTCCATACGGTGGGTTGAAAATATAATGGTGGCACCGTCATCGCGTAATTTCAATATTTCATCTTTAATCAAGTTGGCATTTATGGGGTCAAATCCACTGAAAGGTTCATCAAAAATTAACAGTTTAGGATTGTGCATTACGGTTACCACAAACTGTATTTTCTGTGCCATCCCTTTAGAAAGTTCTTGTATTTTTTTGTCCCACCAATCTCCAATTTCCAGCCGGTCAAACCAATATTTTAGTCGCTCTTTCGCTTCTGTTTTACTTAATCCTTTTAATTGTGCTAAATACAATGCTTGCTCCCCTACTTTCATAGATTTATACAAGCCTCGTTCTTCCGGTAAATATCCAATATATTGAATGTGGTGTGGTTGAAGTTTTTCACCATCCAAAATCACTTCACCTGTATCTGGCATAGTAATTTGGTTAATAACCCGTATAAAGGTTGTTTTTCCTGCTCCGTTAGGGCCGAGTAGACCAAAAACGCTTCCTTTAGGCACTTCAACTGAAATGTTATTTATTGCTTTGTGTGTGCCAAATGTTTTGGAAACATTGTTTGCAACTAAAAGTTTTTCCATAAATTTTTACTATCGATTTCGTAAAGATATTGAATTGCCCGTGAAGGCGAATACGTATTTTCGGTAATTTACTTTGTTAGTGCTTTAAAGCTCCTTTTTGTTACAATTTTAAAGCATAATCTGAAGAAAAAAAACCTCAAAAAAACAGAATAAATAAAACAAATGCCCTAAATAACAAAACCCACCCTCTATAAATAAAGGGTGGGAAAAAAATTGCTATGAAAAAGAAAAATTATCACTATTTAGAATAGCGATGAATCAAATATAGGTAAAAATTATTTAATTAACGTTTATTTAAGAAAACATGTCTTTTACCTTTTCAAAAAATGATTTGTCTTCTTTTTCAGGCTTAGGTTGAAAGTGCTCATCGTCAGTCATTTTCTCGAAAAAAGCACGTTGTTCTTTACTTAAAGTTTTTGGAGTCCATACATTAACGTGTACTAATAAATCACCAGATCCATATCCATTTATGCTTGGTATTCCTTTATTACGGAGTCTTAATATTTTTCCACTTTGTACGCCTGGCTCCACTTTAATACGCACCTTTCCGGTAACTGTATCAATTTCTTTTGAAGCTCCCAACGTTGCATCAGGAATACTTATATAAAGGTCGTAATGTAAATTATCTCCTTCTCTTTGTAGGGTAGCATGGTCTTTCTCTTCAATTGCAACCAAAAGATCTCCTGCTATTCCGTCACCAGGAGCATCGTTTCCTTTTCCGGTAACTTTTAATTGCATCCCGTCTACAACACCTGCAGGTATTTTTATGGATACAGTCTCTTCTGTAGATAACATACCATGTGCATCTGCATTAGCAGGTTTTTGATCTACAATTTGACCACTACCTCCACAAGAGCTACAAGTGGTAGCTGTTTGCATTCTACCTAAAATGGTATTCTGTATACGTGTCATTTGCCCAGAACCATTACATGTTGTACATGTTTTATACGTGGTTCCTTGCGCAACTTTTTTACGTTTTACTTTAATTTTCTTCTCTACGCCGTTTGCAATTTCTTCAAGCGTAAGTTGCACGCGAATACGAAGATTGCTCCCTTTAACAGTTCTGCGGCCTCCGCCACCAAAACCGCCAAAGCCGCCAAAACCTCCGCCACCGAAGATGTCGCCAAATTGACTGAAGATATCGTCCATATTCATACCTCCACCGCCAAAGCCGCCTGAGCCATTAAAGGCTTGATGACCAAATTGGTCATACTTTGCTTTTTTGTCGGGATTGCTTAGAATCTCGTATGCTTCAGCAGATTTTTTAAACATTTCTTCAGCTTCGGTATCTCCAGGGTTTTTATCTGGGTGATACTTAATAGCTCTCTTTCGATATGCTTTTTTAATTTCTGCCGCCGTAGCGTTTTTACTTAATCCGAGTATTTCGTAATAATCTTCCTTCATAAATTTATTGGCCTATCACAACTTTTGGAAACCGGATGATTTTTTCACCCAACGTATATCCTTTTTCAATTACATCAATTATTTTTCCTTTGAGATCATCTGATGGAGCTGGTATTTGTGTTACCGCTTCGTGTATTTCTGCATCAAAGGTTTCTCCTTGTTTAGTATCTATTGGCTCCAATCCTTTGGCGCGCAATGTTTCTTTTAGTTTATTTTGAATAAGTTTTACTCCTTTAAATAAACTATCATCTTCAGACTTTTCGATCTCTGTAAGGGCACGATTAAAGTCGTCCATTACGGGAAGTAAAGAAACTATGACATCTTGCCCTGCAGTTTTAAACAATTCAACCCGCTCACGGCCGGTTCTTCTCTTATAGTTTTCAAATTCAGCAAAAAGACGAAGATATCGTTCTTTTTCCTTCTCTACTTCCTCCTTTAACTTTGTTAATTCGTCTTGTTCTGTTGTTTCAGTTTCAGTAGTTTCAACATCTTGTTGCTCCTGTTCTTGCGTTGCCACATCTTCCTCGACAACCTGTTCTTTTTTTATTTTATTTTTCTTGCTCATGAAAGAGTTCATTTTTGTTTTTTCTAAAAGGTGCAAAAGTACTGCCATTTAGTATGAAATGACAAAATGTCAAGCCTTTATTTTAATAGTATTTTAAGAATAAAGAAAAATGTAACAGCTATTTTTGCAAAAATAAACTAAACACAAAGTAAACTATGAAAAAAACCATCATTAACACTACATTAGCGGCTTTTATAGCAATAACTGCTGTCTCTTGTAACGACGGAAAAAAAGAAGCAAAAACTTCTGACGCAAAAGAAGTTGCCGAAGCAACTCAAGAAGCTGTAAACTATACAGTTGATACAGACGCTTCAACTATAAAGTGGAAAGGTGAAAAACCAACAGGAAGCCACCACGGAACAGTTAATGTAGCGGACGGTTCACTTTCAGTAAAAAGTGACATGATTGAAGCCGGTAACTTTACTATCGACATGAAAACAATTACCGATGAGGATCTTGAAGGTGAGAAAAAAGCAAACCTTGAAGCACACCTTATGGGAACTGTAGAAGGAAAAGAAGGAGACTTTTTTAATGTAAATAAATATCCAACTGCAACTTTTGAATTAACAGGAGTTGAAGCAATGGGAGACCACACAATGGTTAAAGGAAATCTTACTATGAAAGACAAAACCAACCATATTGAATTTCCTGCTACAGTAAGTATGGATGTAGATAAAGTAATGATTGAAAGTAAGCCGTTCACTATTGACCGAACTAAATGGGGCGTTAATTACGGATCTAAATCGGTATTTGATAATTTAGGTGATAAGTTTATCAATGATGAAATCGAATTAACAATTTCATTAGTTGCTAAAAAGTAATTAAACGAAGATATATTCTGAAAAAGGGCGGTCGTTAATTGACCGCCCTTTTTTTATAGTAGATTTTTTATTGCAGGCGCTACATTGACATATGTAAATTCAAACCCATTTTTCTCTAGTTTTTTTGAACTGACTAACTGACCTTTGGTAACTAAAATTGCCATCTCACCAAGAACTAGCCGTAACACAAAACTCGGGACATTGGGCAACCACAGATCTTTACCTAGATACGCAGCAATTTTCCGTGTCATTTTATCATTGGTAACTGGGTTAGGAGCTGTTGCATTATAAACACCGCGTAGTCCATTTTTTAAAATATGGATATATACACAAACAATATCATCTATATGTATCCAAGACAGCCATTGTTTACCACTACCTAAAGCTGTGCCAAATCCTTTTTCAATGGGTTTAACTAATTTTGGAAACGCTCCCTCATTTTCGGCAAGTACAACACCTGTACGCACCTTTGCAACTCTAATATTTAATTCTTTAAATTGATCGGCAGCTTGTTCCCATTTTTGAACAACCTCAGCTAAAAAAGTGTCATCTACAGCGGTATCTTTTTCAGTATATAAACGGGACTCACTATTTGGATAGATGCTTATTCCGCTAGCCGAAATAAAATGTTTCACACTTGTTGTGCTGTTCTGGAGCGTTTCAAAAATTAAGTTCGCCGTTTTAACCCGGCTTTCTATAATTGTCTTCTTATAACTTTTGGTCCATCGTTTTGAAATGGAAGCGCCAACCAAATTGATAATTGTTGTTACATCTTTAAAAGCTTCTTTATCAATTTCACCTTTATAAGGATCCCAGTAAAACCCTTTATAATTGGGTTTATTCTCTAATTTATCTTTACTTGTCGTTAAATAGTTGACAGTGATTCCTGCTCTATGACATTCTTTCGTTAATTCCGTTCCTATTAATCCTGTCGCTCCCGTTATCAATACTTTCATAAATCAATCTAAATTCTCTTTCAAATTCCTTTTATCTTAAAGTTACGGCTTAAGCAATACAATGACAAGACACTTAACGCAATATTATGATTGCATAGAGATGAAGAATAGCAAATGATAAATAGATGTAGACATTAAAAATTATAGGTGTTTTGTAGCTCTCAACATTTCTCTTTTTCCCGGTGGTCCTGGTAAGCGCTCTACAATAAAACCAGCGGCTTCCATGTTTCGGCGTACACTCCCTTTTGCTGAATATGTAACTAAAACACCTTCGTTTTTTAAAGCATCAAACATTTTTTTAAAAATATCAAGCGTCCATAGTTCAGGTTGAACTTTTGCTCCAAAAGCATCGAAATAAATAAGATGAAAATCTTTTTTATCATCTATTTCTGAAAAAAATTGTTTTCGTTTAGTTAATTGAAATGTTGATGAAATAGAAGTTTCTACCTCCCATTCTGTTGTATGAAGTTTTTGAAAATCTTCTTCGGAAACATCTAATAACTTAGCATAGTTTAACCCCTGAATTTCGTTTTCTTCAATTGGGTATGCTTCTACTCCTGTATATTTTAGTTGAAAATCTTTCTGTTTCGATTCTAAAAAGGTTAAAAAAGAATTTAACCCAGTACCAAAACCAATTTCGAGAATGGAGAGTGTATTACAAGCGTGTTTATCACAAATATAATGGAGCCCCGTTTTTATAAAAACGTGTTGAGCCTCGGCAATTGCACCGTGTTTTGAATGGTATTGTTCATCCCAATCCGGAAGATGGATGGTTATAGACCCATCGCCGGTTGTAAGGAATGTACGTTTCATTAATTATTGTTTTTCAGCAGTCTCTGGCAGTAAAACACCGTGCGACACAAATGCATAGGTAAGTTCTGGATCAGTAATGGCGGCAATTTCTTTTTCCGTTTTACCAGCGTCTTTAGCAAAATGCTTTAAGTCTTCCACACTGGTTTTTTCAACATATGCTTTTCCTGCTACAATAACTTCATCGGTAGCAATATCTTTTGGCATAAAGAAGCCATAGTCTTTAAATTTAACAAAAGCTTCGTCTTTATCACCAATATCCAAACGCATCCAGCATCCTTTTTTCTGACAAACTGAGTTTACTTTTGATCGGAATTTCACTTCTACAGTATCCCCTACTTCCATCGCTTCAAATTTCTCTTTCATTTCGGCAGCAGTCAAAACATTCTGGTCGTTAATTTTTTCACCAAAAGATTGATACGCCATCTCTTTTGAAGTTTCTGAAGCTGCATCTACTGTTGTCATTTCTTTTTCAGCTGCATCCTTTTTATTATTCTCATTACAACCAACTGCCATAAAGAGAAGCGTTAAGATAAATACTACGTTTTTCATGATATTATTTTCAGAAATTAATTGTATCTTATAATACTACAATTTTAAGTAATTTTTACATTTTTTTTAGTCTATTTTTTAACTAATTTTGACAACTAAACAACGTATTCCATGAGTCTTATCACAAATGAGCATATTACAATTGAAAAAATCAAAAAATCAAAAATAGATCAAGTCGATTTTGACAAACTGACATTTGGCAAGAATTTCACAGATTATATGTTTGAGTGTGATTTTAAAGATGGTAAATGGCAAAATCCTACTATAAAACCATATGGCAATTTAACGATGTCACCTGCTACAAAGGTTTTTCATTATGGTCAAGCCGTTTTTGAAGGAATGAAAGCCTACAAAGATGATAACGGTGAAGTGTTTTTATTTCGTCCTGAAGAAAACTTTAAACGCATCAACAAGTCGTCAAAACGGATGGCGATTCCTGAATTTCCTAGAGAATTCTTTTTTGAAGCCTTACATACACTTTTACAACTTGACAAGGATTGGGTGCAGCCCGGTGTTGGCAACTCGTTATATATACGCCCATTTGCTATGGCAACTGAAGTTGGGGTTTCGGCAGCACCAGCAGACGAATATAAGTTTATGATCGTAATGGCACCTGCACAAGCATATTACACCGGCGATGTTCGTGTTGTAATTGCCGAACAGTTTAGCCGTTCTGCCGATGGTGGTGTTGGTTATGCTAAGGCAGCCGGAAACTACGGAGCACAATTTTACCCTACAAATTTAGCTCGTGAAAAAGGATTTCAGCAAATAATCTGGACAGACTCTAACGAACATAAATACTTAGAAGAAGCTGGAACGATGAATGTTTTCTTCAGAATTAATGACACTTTAATTACGGCTCCTACTAGTGATAGAATTTTAGACGGTGTAACACGAAAGAGTGTTTTAAAATTAGCAGAACGCGCTGGGATAAATACTGAAGTGAGACGTATTGAAGTTTCGGAACTAGTAGAAGCAGCAAAAAACAATGAGCTAAAAGAAATTTTTGGAGCCGGAACCGCTGCGGTGATCAGCCCAGTAAGTGCTTTTAGTTACAAAGAAAAGGTATATGACATTCCAAAAACGAATGATGGTTATGCCGTAACGTTTAAGAAAGAATTAATGGATATTCAGCAAAACAGAGCGGAAGATCCGTTTGGATGGCGTTATCCCTTAGCTTAAATAAGCTAGCTTTAAAAAATTTAAAAGCCGAAAGATATTTGTCTTTCGGCTTTTTTTATTTGTCTAAAATAGCTTGAATATTCGGGGTAAAGTAATTGGGTCCTTTTAATACTTTACCATCCTCTCTATAGATTGGCTTGCCGTCTGCACCCAATTTGCTCATATTACTACGCTGTATCTCGCTAAACACTTCTTCTATTTTGTCCTGCATACCGTGTTCAATAATAGTTCCGCATAGAATATATAACATATCACCGAGTGCATCAGCCACTTCCACTAAATCATTATCATTGGCAGCCTCTAGATATTCTTCGTTTTCTTCCCGCATCAGTTTGTAGCGCAACAGGTTTTTTTCCTTTCCCAGGCTAGCGGTTGGAGTCTCTTTTTTACCTAAGCCAAATGTGTCGTGAAATTTGGTAACAGCAGCGATATTATTCTTCATGTTGTTTAGTTTAATTGTATTTTTGTATCCGTAAAATTACAAATTTATGTTTAGTACCGGTCAATGGGTTTTTGCTGCCGTTTTTGCAGTTGGTTTTATAGTTATTATGTTTTTCACTTACGGAAAAGATAAAAAATTACATAAAAAATATTATAAAGGCAGCCTCTGGATACTACTAGGCTTTATTATTTTCATCCTACTTCTACTAGCGGTTAAAACCTACATAAAAGGATAAAAGCTCAATAAAACACATTACTCTTTCTTACAAAAAATACCCATTAATGGGTATTTTTTTGTGCTTTATCGAACCCTACATTTACTGAAACAATTAAACCAAATAATTATGAAAAATTTATTACTACTTACAGTACTTGTTCTAAGCACTAGCTTTACAACCAATGCAGCAGCTTTATCGCCCGAAAAAGACGATCTCGTTGGAAAAAAACGGGTTCAATTAGGTGTTTCTGAAACAGATGCTGAAATCTTTATAAATGGAAAACTTGTGGGTAAAGGGAATACCGAAGTAACCGTACCGAAGAAAGATTGCGTAACAGTAATCGCTAAAAAAATCGGATTTCTTACAGAAAAAATTGAATTCTGTAACCAAAAAGGAATGACCAAACCTCCTAAAACATATTTTATTGAAATGAAACGAGACGATGCTTTTGATGCTTCCGTACAAACGGATATTGCAAATATTGATATCGAAATGAAGGTAAACAACATGGAAAAAGACAAGGCTTGGAAATTAATCAACCAAATTGCACTTTCTTATATCGATGTAATAGAAATGACAGATAAAGAAACTGGATATTTACGTACAGCTTGGTCTCTAAAAACGTTTAAGCAAAACACCATCCGTACTAGACTTATTATCAAAGAAGCTTCTACAAACCCATTAGTGTTTAAAGCTAAATTGGTAAGCGAAGAGTCTGGACATGCCATGACTAGTGTAAAAAGCGATGAGTTGTATCATGAATGGGATCGTGTTCTAAGAAGTTACAGTAATATTATTGGGGAGTTCCAAGCACGTGTTAAATAATAGTTATACCTGCACTTCCTAAAAAAAGAAAACTAGCCAAGTTTTGTTTCATATTTATATGTAAAAAACCTCCCTGAAATTATTCAGGGAGGTTTTTGATTTAAGTATAATCTATATTTTAGTTTTCTACTGGTAAATTTCCGTAGTTTTTAGAATACATCAACATTTGTTCTTCAAAAGAAGTAGGTTGCTCAATACTGAAACTTTCAATTTCACCTTCATCATTCATTTTCGGAACAATAACAGGGTTTACAAAACCACTGTAAGGAGGCGACTTAAATTGCTTGTTTCTATCCAATACTTGCTTGTGAAGGTCTTGATCTACTTTTACTCCATAATCTTCAACCAGCGCTTTAGCAGCCTCATAATCTCCTTCTGAAGTGATACGCTGTGTTTCGCGCAATAGTTGTCCAAAAATATCACGTAACTTTTTGTAATCCTTGATATCATAATAGGTTTTTCCATCACGGGTTACTTTCTCAATTACACCATCATCTTTACCTTTTTCATAGGCCCAAGCACTTACCCATTGACGGTTACGCATGTGTGCTTCTTCTACATCATCTCCTAATTCTAAACGGACTAATTGACCAACTAAACCATTACGGATGTACCCATCGTAAGCAGCTTTTCCTGTTTTTTCCCAATCATCGGTAAGCCCCAACTCTTGAATTTTTGGATCCATTAAATAATACAATCCAAAAAGATCGGCACGACCTTCTTCAATCGTAGACTTATAACTTTTCAAGGTTTCTTTTGGTGTACCAACACCTTCATTTATCTGTCCAGAAGCATGTCCTACCACTTCGTGAAGGGCTGTATGCAATTTATCTGCATTTTTACCGTATTCTTCTTCTAGTTCTATTTCTTCTTCATCATTTGCAAACTCGTGTAAACGACCGCTTCCGCCGGCATTATTATAAGCGTTTATAATATTACCTAAAGAAACCGATTTACTTCCATGTGATTGTCGTATCCAGTTGTTGTTTGGTAAATTTACACCTATTGGCGTACTTGGCGAAGCATCACCTGCTTCTCCAGCAACAACAACAGTTTTATAAGAAACACCCTTTACACTGTCCTTTTTATGTTCTTCCATTAATGGCGAGTTGTCTTCAAACCACTGTGCTTCTTTTGAAAGTACAGCCATTTTTTTAGACATATCGAAGTCTTTAATTTGTACAATCGTTTCATAAGAGCCTTTATACCCTTTTGGATCGTTATACACTTCAATAAAACCATTGATCCAATCAATATCGCCTTCGGTAGATTCTACCCAAGCAACAGCATAATCATCCCAAGTATCTAAACTTCCAGTTTTATAATACTCAATTAATAAACCTAATGCTTTTTCTTGATTTTCGTCTTCAGCAACACCTTTTGCTTTTTCTAACCACTCGATAATTTTATCGATTGCTGGACCGTACATTCCGCCACTTTTATAGGTTTTTTCTACTAATTTGCCATTTTCTTTAACTAGTTTAGAGTTTAAACCCACTTCAATAGGCTCATCTTTATTCACCTCAATTGCTCCGTAATACTTTTCTACATCGGCAGTTGTTACGTTAGGGCCATAAAAATTAATAGCACTTTCTTTTACAATATCAGCATCTTTGCTAAGGTTTACTTTTTTAGAATCTTTATCATTAAATAATACTTCAAAAGCTTCACCAGTAAGTTCAGTATTTGTTTCATCTAGCAACGTTTGAAGATACTCTTTACTGAAATCAGGCTTCATTTTAGCCGTACTGTAGTGGTGGTGAATTCCGTTAGAGAACCAAACTCTTTTTAAATACGTTTCAAAACTTTTCCAGTCTTCAGTATTTTTATCTCCTTCATATGTAGTATAAATCTTCTCAAACGCCTCACGTATCTTTAAATTATGACGATAGTTTTGATCCCACATGATATCACGCCCAGCTAAACCCGCTTGAGTAAGGTAATACACCAATTTTTGCTCTTTAAGAGAAAGATCTTCCCATCCCGGAATCTGATAGCGCAGTACCTTAACATCACCAAACTCATCTGCTTGATAATTAAAGTCGTCGGTTTTCACCTCAGCAACTTCTTGGTCAGATTTATCTTTCTTTTCTTCAGCACAAGAAAAAAACAAAAACCCAGTCATAGCAGCAGCTATAATAAAAGTATTCTTCATTTTGTTGATTTTTAAATTTCAACAAATGTAGTAAATTCATTTTACTCAAAGAAGGTTTATAAACTATGCTATTGTGTTAAAATGATTATCTTTATGGATTATAACCAACAAACTCACCTACATGAAAATTTTAAAATACCTCTTATTCTTACTCCTAATCGTACTTATTGGTGGCGCTATTTATTTTGCCACAAAAGATGGCAGTTTTGATGTTGCTGAAACAAAAGTTATAAATGCCCCAGCTGAAGTGGTTTATAACAATGTAAAAGACTTTAAGAGTTGGCCACAATGGGGACCTTGGATGGAAGAAGATGAAAATATAAAAATTGATTATGCTGAAAAAACGGAAGGTGAAGGCGCTTCGTATTCTTGGACAAGTGAAGCTGTAGGCGATGGTTCCATGAAAACCGTAAAGGTAATACCCAATAAAGAAATTCAACAAGAGATTATTTTTAATACGCCTATGGGCGATAGCAAAAGTGATGTGTATTGGTATTTTGAAGAAACTGAAAAACCAGGACAAACAAAAGTTACTTGGGGTATGAAAGGCGAGCAATCGTTTATGGAAAAAGTTTTTATGTCTTTTCAAGAGGATGACATGGAAACTGGTATTTCAACGATGTTTACGAGTGGATTAAACAATCTTGAAGAAGTTGTAGAAGAAAGTATGAAACAATACACTATTAATGTTGATGGTATTACACGGTACAGTGGAGGCTATTATATGTACAATACCACAGCAGCAAAACAAAGTGAAATAGGTGAAAAGATGGGACCAATGCTTGGTCAAGTTATGGGGTATATGCAACAAAACAACATACCATCTTCTGGTATGCCATTTACAATTTATAATAATATAGATGAAGCAAACGGTGCTGTAATCTTTTCAGCAGCCATTCCAGTTAAAGATAGAGTTATTACTCCTGACGGCAGTCCTGTTTTAACAGGATTTATGGAATCTACTACCGCTGTAAAAACTACGCTTAAAGGAGATTACACGAACCTGCCAGAAGCGTATGAAACAGCAAAAAAATATATTGCAGAAAACAACTTGGAAATAGACACCAATGCCAATATGTTTGAAGTATATGCTACAGATCCAGGTGACGTCCCTAATCCCTCAAATTGGATTACTGAAATATACATTCCTGTGGTTCAAAAAACAAAACCAGAAGCGTTTTAAATGAAACAACTATTATTGGTATTTATCGGTGGTGGCGTAGGCAGTTCACTACGCTATTGGATAAGTAAGTACTTAAATAGCGCACAAACCGGAATTCCCTACGGCACATTTTCCGCCAATATTATAGGTAGTTTTATTATTGGAATTGTATTGGGCTTAGCTTTAAAAAATAGTTCTGTTTCTCAAAATACTATATTATTAGTGGCTACAGGTTTTTGTGGTGGTTTTACTACGTTTTCTACGTTTGCTTATGAAAATCACATCTTTTTAAAATCGGGAGATTTTATGAGTTTTGCACTCTACACATTGGCGAGTTTTGTTATTGGTTTTGCTGCAGTATTTGCAGGAATGTACCTCGTTAAATTTATTTAATGTTTGCCAAAAGCTTTCACTCCAGCTTCAATCCTGATTAATAAATCGTTCTCTTCTGGCGGAATGGGACACGAATACTTTGCATTATAAGCACAATACGGATTGTATGCTTTATTAAAATCTAACACAATGGTTTCTCCCTCAGGAATTCGAGCGTCTAAAAACCGTCCTCCTCCATACGATCCGTCTCCGCTGGTTAAATCGGTAAATGGCAAGAAGAGATAATCTTCGTAACCTGGTTCATCATAAGGTTCGGTGTTTTTATATAAATTCAGTTGTAGTTGTTTTCCTTTTATTGTGAAATGTGCTTCTCCATACTTCACATATTCAGGTAATCGCTCTGTGGTAGTTGGCATTAAAAAAGGTTCTTCATCTGGTGTCCTAATAAATTTTGCGGTTACCCTATACTTCAAATCAATTGGGTAAAATGCCAATTCTTCAAATTCTTTAAAATCTTCTTCTGTTAAAATAGTGGTTTCAGCAGTACCGAAGTCTTTATTTTCTGAAGCTTGATGCGTTTTAATTTCCTGAATAATTTCTTCCTTAGTTTGCGCTAAAGTGAAAAAAGAAATTAATAATACAACCGAAGTGAAAAGGTATTTCATATCTGTCTCTTATACACATCTGACGCTGCCGACGACTCCTTACGTGTAG
>OJEO01000294.1_pt1 | contig 20943 bp, 19 predicted proteins | sample 1593621 | NCBI WGS metagenome assembly OJEO01 (sample SAMN05416875, study PRJEB24817) | seawater metagenome | isolation source: Sea water | place: Canada:Atlantic | collected 2013-11
AGGAGTCGTCGGCAGCGTCAGATGTGTATAAGAGACAGGAATAAACCACCGTGTGGGCTAGGGCAGATATCTTGATTAACTTTTTTAGTCTCTTTACTGCTTAATTTACCGGTATAAACAAAACCTGTTTGATAACCAGTACCATCGCCATTACCCGCGTATTTACTAAATTCGCCACCTTTGTGTTCAGCATTTTTATGCATATGAATATTACATAAGTTCATGTTGCTCGACTCTGGTGCGAGACCAAAAATACGTGGGTTATTACCTTGTTTCATTGATAAATCACGTGGTGATTGCGGTCCATAACCTTTGCTAACTGTATTGTTTTCTAACATAGCGCGTTGCTTTTTAATTACGTTATCTGACACCTTGGTAGCTTCACTACCAGCAAAAACTGTCAGTGGAATTAATGCTGTGGCGACTGTCAGTGCAATAATATTCGTCTTCATTATGTATCCTTAAGGTTGTTGATTAACGAAGACTTACGGCGAATAGCACTACTTAAGTATTCTCTACACTCTTAAGTCAATATAGACAGTAGTTTTACGGATTATCGAATGAAAACAAGCTACTCTTCGTTTTTGTTATATAACTGGTAAATAACAAAATCACAAGTCACTCTACTGTTTAAATCACACAAAAAGACAATGTTAGATTTTGTTTTTATTGCTTTTCATCATAAGTTAATTACTAAGCATGCTACAGCAAAATAACATGTTAGACACTAACATGACCCCGCTATAAGTCGCCTAATATGTTAAGAATTGTAATCATCGTAAGGTATGGTTTTATGCATTTTTTACGCGTTGATCACATGTGGCATCAGTACTTGTGAGCAGAAAATTGCAAGCTATAATTTAGGAGGTTAACGCATAGAAAGTTTACTTGATATGTCTGGTAATTAATTTGGAGTATTATTATGATTGAACTGAAAATTCAGGCTGTCGGCTCTGGAGTAGGAGTAGAACTGCCACCAGAAGTGTTAAAACAATTACAAACCTGTGAAGGGGAAACTATCTTTTTAGAGAATATGTTTGATGGTAGCTATAGCTTAACCAAACATGACGAAAAGTCTGCTGAACAAATGATGTTAATTGACGGGCAAATGCACGAAGAAGACTCTTAAATATTCTACACAACCTATATACAACTACAGTATAAGAAGTAAAAATGGTCAGCAATAAACTACTAAGTTACCAGAAAATTTCTGTCACTAAAGTATTTGAAAAAGAAACACAGTTGATTGCTCAAATACAAGCAGGAGAACTCAAGCAGTGTTTAATGTTATGGCAAGCGAAAGAAGCGACCTTAGTACTACCTGCAGGTAAAAAGTGGTTAGCGTCAGATGAGCTAAAAGCGGGCTTGTTAGCTGATGGTTGGCATTTACAAGCGCGTAAAACAGGCGGTGCGCCTGTGCCACAATGTCCGGGAATAATTAACTTATCTCACCTGTACCTTTGGTCAGATGATACGCCCTACTCAATTACCCAAGCCTATGAGAATTTATGCACAGTTTTACATGGTTTCTTTGCGCAATTTAACTTAATTAGCCTAGCGCATGCTACAGAGTTTTCTTATTGCGATGGTGATTATAATATTAACTTGAATGGTAAAAAAATTGTTGGTACGGCTCAGCGAGTGATATTAAAAAAAGGCGGCGGCAAGATAGTATTGGCACAAGCCTTTATTCTAATTGATGTATTACTTGATGAAATCATAAAGCCAGTTAATTTGTGCTACCAATTATCTGATAAACCAGATCGAGTAAAAGCGCAGGTGCATACTACGCTTTTTGAGCATATTCACCAGCAACCGACAATAGAACAGCTATATCAGCAATTGACTAAAGCCTTTGTTGATAGTGGCCTTTATCAATAGAGTGGGGTGATGGCTAAGGGCCCTACTTAAGTTGCTGATAAAGATCTGCAAATTTAACGCGCTTTTTGTAACCTTTGAAAAAGTGTTTATGGGTTACCTTACCTGTGTTATCAATTACCACGACACCAGGGTAAGGGATGCCGTAATGATCACTGTCCGGAGCATACTCACTGTTAACAATACCGTAGGCCAACATTGTTTGTACATTTTGGTCTGATAATAATGGATAGCTGATATTTTTCTGATCAGTGAATGTTTTTAAAATATCAGTGTTATCGTAAGAAATAGCAGCTAAGCCGTAACCTAGTTTAGCAAATTGCTCTGCATGCTCATTCAATTCTATGAGGTGTTTTTTACAAAAGGGACACCAATCGGCAGAGCGGAAAAACAAGATAATTAAACCTTGCTCACTACTCAGTTGTTTGATGTTAACTGCTTGCTCTTGAGTATTTACAACCGAAATGTCAGGCGCTTGTTTGCCCAGTGTTGGTCCGACATTAATGCTGGTGTTAGCGAAGGCGTTATTCGTTATTAGCAGCAAGAGTGTAAAAAGTGATATCGATATTTTTCTTTTGAAAGTAAAACGCAGTTTATTAGTCATTTAGGTCACGGGTTTTTATGGGTTCTGACCTAAAAGACCGCTTGTTGAAATAAAAATTTCATCTCAAAGAAAGCTATTGTTTATTAGTGCTATTTAGTTATTACATTTAGTTAATAAAGAAGGTCGACAAACATATGCTACCAAGATAAATAAAGCTGTTAACATGTACATATCTTATAGCTTAAACCCAATAAATGTTCCTGACTGCATATGACTAATAAAAATGATGGTAGTATTTGTCCATTATGCCAGCAAAAAAATCGCTGCGATGTTAAAGCGGCTAGTAATTGTTGGTGTATGAACACTCATGTTCCTGAGGCGCTGTTAGCAAAAATACCTGCGGATTTAAAAGGTATTAGTTGCGTTTGTAATGCATGTATTGAGCGTTATTGGATTGAACAAAAATGACATACTCATGTAGACTAGTTTAATGACAATGTTGTAAAGCGTAAAAATAAAAGCACAATCTCGTCAATGCTTTTTAGTCCCCAGCTCTACGCAAATCGTGCTGACCCAAGTAAAATATCACCTATGAATGTATTTTCTCAAAACTGTTATGAATAAAACTTCAGAGGCTTACCAGCCATTACTCAGCTCGAAAGCAAAAATTGCCATTATTGGTGGTGGTGTCGCGGGCTCAACCATTGCTTTACGCTTTGCTGAGTTGGGTTTAGATACCACGCTGATAGAAAAAGGTCCAAGCTTAGTTAATGGTCCACCTATTTGTCATTTGCATGCTGGCGGTAACTTGTACCGTGAGATTTGTGATGAGCAATGCCTGACGCTTTTACAGCAATCAATAGACACGGTTAAAGTGTATCCTCAAAGCGTTAATATTCGGCCAACGGTCATAGCTTTGCCTAAAGCCGATAACGGTCAACCTGAAGATTTATTACCTCGATTAAAGAAATTACGTGCTAAATACAGTGAACTTGTTATTCAAGATAGTCGTAACAAGGTACTAGGAGAGCCGGAAAATTATTTTCGCTTTTATTCACGAGCTGAGCTTGATGCTTTACGTGAATTGCCTCTACCTAAAACAGCACAAAATGATAGTGATTGGTTAATCGCTTTTGCACAACATGTTGATTTAGACAGTTTGAAGTTTCCGGTATTGCTAGTGCAAGAATATGGTTTATCTGCATTTCGCTTTGCTGCTATCGCAAGCTTAGCGATAGAGGGCCTACCTAGTTGTCATCTTCAAACCGATAGCCAAGTGGTCGCCATTACTCAGTCAGAAAATACCTTAGGTTGGCAAGTATCGACTCAAGCATCTACTCAAGTATCAGTTCAGCACCAGCAAAGTCCGCCTATTATTGAACAGCCGTTTGACTATGTTATTAATGCCTGCGGTTTTAAAAGCGGCGAAATTGATGACATGGTCAGCGCCAAACGTAAACGTATGGTGGAATTTAAAGCGGCTTATGTTGCCCATTGGCCTCAATGCCAAGGGGTATGGCCTGAGATTGTTTTTTACGGCGAGCGAGGTACTCCGCAGGGTATGGCGCAATTAACTCCTTACCCTGATGGTTATTTTCAGCTACATGGCATGACGCAAGACATCACCTTATTTGACCAAGGATTAGTTGCGAGTTCTTTAGAAAGTGCACAGCCGCAATTAGCAAAACGCTTTATCGAAAAGATTGATAAAAAATGGCCTGAGCAGTTGGTGCATAATAGAACCTTAGGCTCTATTGATCATATTGCTCAGTTTGTTCCTACTTTTAATACCGCAACGGTTGCCGCAAAACCGCTATTTGGTGCGCAGCAAATACCGGGTGAAGATGCTGATTTACGTGCTGCTGATGTGTCGTTTTATGGCCAACATTATGCACGTACTGAAATAGTTAAAGCCTCGTCGGCTTTAGCCGCTGCCGATGCAATATTAAATAATTTAGTCGAGTGCGGATTAGTTGATGCATTACAATTAGGCGATTATCTATCGCAGCATTACTTCCCGGTAAGTCAGCAGTGCTCTGAAATAAAAGTAACTGAACGTGCAATGATGTTAGCTAGGCAGCGCGATTATCCAATGGCGTTAGCAAAAAACCTGTAAAATTCTCTCTACTCTTAACGTACAATTAATAACGCACTATGCTTAGTACGTTATGGCTAGCACGCTATAGTTAATGTTTTAGTGCTGTCAGTAGTTCAGCAAAAGTATCAAAGCACCACTGCGGCTGATATTGATTGATATCTTCACCGTAGTTATAACCATAGGTTAAGCCGACACTATCTATGTTGGCTGCTTTTGCCGCTAAGATATCATTTTTAGAATCTCCAATCATCACACACTGTTCAGCCGAGACGTTAAGCTGTTCTAAGGCATAGTGTAACTGTGCTGGATGGGGTTTTTTCTCTGCTAACGTATCACCACCAATCAATAATTCAAAGACATTATCAATACCTAAGCCCGTTAAAATCGGGTGAATGAAAATGGCTGGTTTGTTGGTAATAATCGCAAGGCGAAAGCCTGCCGCTTTTAAGGTAAATAATCCTTGTTGCACATCATCATACAATACTGACTCTATACATAAGCACTGCTGGTAATGCTTCAGAAATATGGCTAACGCTTCCTGAACTATTGATTCTTCTAATTGTTTATCAATGATTGATGAACCCGATAAGGCACGTTCAATTAATACTCTGGCACCATTACCTACCCAATGATGAATCGTGTCTTGCTCGAAAGTCGCTTTGTTTAACTCTTTAAGCGTTCGATTAACCGCTAAAGCAAGATCAGGTCCGCTGTCTACTAAGGTACCATCGAGGTCGAATAACAGGACATTTTTTTCTTCAAGGTTCACAGGTTTCTCAATAGGGGATAGGAAAAAGTTAGGTGCTTATTTTACCATGTCATTGGCTATAGTGCAGGCAAAAGTGCTGTCAATATTAACCCATCGTCTGAGGTTCGACTTTATAACCGATATTCTGTATTGGAGTTCCGCAAAAACTACTACCGCTGATAAAAAATAAGGTTACAGTTTTTGCTTTAAAATAAGTAGAGAGGTGAATTTTCAAGAACAAGGTGTTTGATTAAGCGATTGCGAGCCTGCATAAATATTACATCGTATTACAGCCACTATTACTCTTAATCTTCCTATGCCTATAATGTCGTGGCTTGCTTTTATGCAATTTAAATTTACTTTAAAAAGGAAAGAGTTATGAATGCACCGGAAAATCTGGCACTTGATACGCAAACCATTACCGTGCCCTTCACGTCCAATATCGATGATGATTTAGTTGGTTCAGTGGTAACTTTTTTTAAAGTTCAACCTACTCAAAGTGGTGAGAACTGGGTTACTGAATTAGTTAATACCTCCACTGCGACAACATCGCTAGCACCATCTTTATTATTTCAATTTGAATCTGTTGACCTTCTCAGTGGAATACAAAAAGAGCTCGAACCGCATCAAAAAGTAACATTGATTATTGATCTGCAACAAAGTGATAGTGAGTTGTGGCAATTTTATGGGGCAGGCGTTGTGTTTATTGATGAACCGCCAGCAAGTATGTTGCGCGTGCAAACCGAAATAAAATACCAAGGACAGCGATTAGTGATTACGGTAGATAATGTTGAAAGTAATTTGGATATTACTGAATTAGCCTTTCGTTATACTGCCTCGTGCATAGATGTGAGTAATAATGGGGCAGGCGAATTGAAAGTCTATTATTCGCAAGACCCTGGTATTAGGATTGGCCGTATAAAAGTTTAATATTTACCTTTAGATGAATAAACTAAAGCAGGCATCTGTTGAAGTTGCCCGCTTTAATCAATAGCTGTTGAAAGTCGCTATTGTCACATAATGAATCAAACCATGGTAAATTAAACCAAACAAGTCCGAAACCAGCAGCTAAGGCTTCTTCTACTTGATTGACTGCTGAGACCTGTTCACCTAGCTGGCTATAAACCAAGGCTGCGGCAAAAGCTACTTGTCCGTTATCTGGGGCTAACTTTTTCGCTTGATTAAGTGCCTTTATTGCTTCTTTATTTCTACCTAAGTGTACATAAGCTTGTGAGCGCTCTATCCAAGATGTAACATCATTTTTGGTTCTGTATAACTCGACAACGTAAAAATAATGTTTTTGTGCTTGCTCAGTTAAGCCTAACATCATTTTTATATCTGCGAGATTTAAAATGGCCGTCGGATGTTCAGGACTACGTTCAACGGATATTATTGCCATTTGTAAGGCATCTTGATAACGACCAGCTAAGGTATAAGCCAAGCCTAAGTTGTCTAGAATACTGCTTTGTGGATTTATCTTAATGATATTTTCATACAGTGAAATAGCTGATTCTACCTCTCCTGCTGATAAGTAGATAGCAGCTAATACTTGTTTGCCATCATTATGCATTGGAGTTATATCTAATAAACGTTTAATCGTCTCTTTAGCATGAGTAAAATCACTTAACATGTAATAACTTAATGCTAAATTGTATAATAATTTAGTGCTCGGTCGTAATGTTAAGGCTGATTTATAGTGCTGTATGGCTGATTCTATTTCATTATTGTTGGATAGCAAACCTGCTTGATAATCCATTAAAGTCGAGTCATCTATGCCTCGCTCAACCGCTATATTTAGTTGTTTTTTTGCTTTATCAAAGTCTCCAGTTGCCATTGCAATGGCAAAAACATCAATGGTTTGAAAGATACTGGTTTTATATTCTACTGGTGCTAAAGCTATGATGTTTTCAATTTTTTTAATATATTTAGATTCGTTAGTTTCATTATATAAGTTGAGTGCATTTTCTCTATATAAGGAGTAAGCCGCATATAAATAGGGAGAGCTAGTAATGATTTTTTGCAGTTGTTGTAAGCTAGCCTCACTGCTTATTCCCGTTATCATTACGTGATTATAAAGCATGACATAATTTTGATAGTCTGCTGGTTTAATTGGCTGTTCGGCTAAAATATTATCATTATAGTTTGAAAAAACACTAGTAAGATTGGTTTTGCTATGTTGATAAATTTCATAATAATTCTCTATTTGACTCGGCCATTTTTTCTGCGCTAAGACGGTCCACTTGTTAGTGCTGCGCTTATTATTACCGATATTGTTACTACTATTTTTTACCGTGAGTCGCGACAAGGTAACGTCACATTTCACATTATTACAATCAAGCTGGGTGGTGATTATGTCACTTGCCCCTGTTGCCGCCGCTATGTTAGCAATGGAGGCAGTCTCACCCGCTGAGTTTTTACTGACCCCTGCAACCTCACGACGAGAAATTAATCTCAGGCCTTTGGTATTAATAATGCTTTGGCGAATAGCATCATCTAGTGTCGCTGTGACTAAGTCTTTTTGCATATCAGCAATAGGATTTTCTGCATTACTATTTGTGATAGTTGCTGGTAGTACTACGATATAACGTGCTGGCAAGTCGGCAGGAGCAAATAAGGTTTCACTATAAATACCCAAGCCCACTAACAAGCTTGCTAACAAAGCAAACCCTGCAAAGATAAACCGCCTGCTTTTATGCTGATTAATCGCGACCTTATCTGTAGATATTTGATTAGTAACTAGCTGATTAGCCGCTAGTTCACTAGTCGATAAGGCATTGGTTGAGAACTCATTGGTAGTTAATGCAGCAGCAAATTCTGTTGATAGTTCGGCAGTAATAGGCTGAGTATCTTCAGCCAGTATTTCTTGCTGGGTAAGATATTTAGTGATTTGTTCAAATTGTTGTGTAACCCACTGACTAGATTGCGGACGACCTTTTGGTTGATGAGCTAATAATTTATTGAGTAAATTGATTAACTCTCGTGGTAACTGCGGCACTATGTCTTGTGCTTGTTGGCACTGTGCATTGAGAATGTTTTGCGCCGTTTGCGTTGCGGTTTCACCAGCAAAGGGATGACGGCCGCTGATTAACTGAAAAGCGATAATACCTAAAGAAAATAAATCACTTCTAAAATCGATGGTATTGTTTGTTAGATTGTCTATTGAATTGGCACTGGTGCTAGATAAAGCTTGGTGAAGCTGTTCAGGCGACATTGCTGTTTGACTGCCAAAACTCTGCGAATTATTTGCGGTTTCGGCATTCCCACTGGTCAATTTGGCAATGCCAAAATCAACAATTTTAACGCCGTCATTATCATCAATGATGATGTTGCTTGGTTTTAAATCACAGTGCACTATGCCCTGAGCATGTGCTGCGGTTAAGCCCTTACTAATTTGGCTGATAATGGCTAGCTTCTGTGAAAGCGAGGTAACGTGCTCTTGTTGGTAATGATGTAGTGTTTTACCGGCTAGGTACTCCATTACTAGACATATTTGCTCATCTTCTTGAGTAATATCGTAGATTTGCACAATATTGGCGTGATTTAGCTTAGCTAATAACTGTGCTTCTAGTAGTGCGTTTTCTATTACTTTGGCATCACAGTCACCAGTATTCGTATTTTCATTTGGCGTGGAGTGCGATGTAATTAATGCAGGCTGGAGAGTTTTAATGGCTACTGTGCGGTGTAAACGCTGATCTTCGGCCAAATAAATTTGTCCCATGCCACCTTGGTTGAGTAGCTTGATAATTTTGTAATGACTAAGGTGAGTGCCTAGTGGGCTTACGTCTGACAAATTAACTGACTACTTTGTTAGCGGGCGCAATTGATGTTTGCTGAACAGATCCCGAATCTTGAGAAAGTGAACATTCAAGTTTTTGACCTTTATAAATTTTAAAGGTTGGACAACCAAAACGCACTCGGCGTAATTGGCGCTCAATTAAATCTTCAGCGTTAATTACATTCGTTAATAATTCAGTGAACTGTTTTCGGCTACGATGTATTTGAATGTTCAGGTTCGACATATCTACCCCTAAATCTCTTAACAAACAGTCAGTGTTTATCCAACCTTGTTCGGCAATGGGCATTCCTTTCTCGGCATCAGCGACTCTATATCTCGCTAAGTTCAAGGTTAAATAGTGATGGCTGCGACTCTGTAAATCAATACTGCCTTGAGCCGACTTTACCGTTAGCTTGGTAATTTCTTCATCTAAGCTGAGTTCAAAAAGACACTGTATGTCATCAATGTTGAGCTGGGGTTTTGCTTGAATCTCTGTGCTGTCTGCTAAATGACTTAATTGAAATTGCCAGCGTTGGTTATCAAACTCAACAATGTCATGTTCGCATAACAAGCGCGGCTCTAACTGAGGTTCGTTAATATATTCGATACGCCATTGACCAGTTACGTGGTTCAATATCAAGGCTATTTCGGGGGCTTTTTCATTAGGTAATAAATGATAGGGCTGTAGTGAAATAGCCTCTTGAGGGGTACCGAACTGCTCTTGATTACAGTCAGGATAAGGGATTAATTTAACACTAGGTGGATTTAACTCTTCGACAGTAAAGACTATTTCGTCATCGTTAGAGAAACGAATTTCGTCACCCACTTTTAGTGATTTTGGTTGTTGTTTAGTGAGTTTTTTTTTATTTAACCAGGTGCCATTACTGCTTAAATCACGGATAAACCATTGTTGGTTATGCCATTCAATAACTGCATGCATTTTAGAAACACGGGGATTGGTAATAAGGGTGTCTACTGAATAAGCGAAACGACCAAAATTATGATAAGCATATAAATAACATCGTGTTTGTGACTGATGATTAAATAAATAAGCCATAGTAAAACCTAACTAAGCAAAACTGAAAGTGAATTATTGTGGGGAAAAATTAGAATATCGTTTATTACTAGTAGTGTCCAGTCGTTTACCCCTTAGTTAACCTATTAACATCGCTGGTTTTTTTCTAGCTGTAATAAGATGTAATATTTTTATTCTGCTAACTCGTTATGCTTACTCCAAACCAAGATACTTATTGTTATATAGCTAATACCATTCCGTATAAAGAAGTGAGCACGTTCTTATACGAATTGGTATAACATATCGATGGCAACATGATAAAAAAATTTAAAAGTAACTACCAACTCTTAAACTTCAATAGTGCTCATCCACTATGGTTAAACGCTATACTTAAAACGGATGCTATTGAGCGTGTTAGCTATACTTTACTCTGTCGTTTGCAAAGTACCGTTGAGCCTGAACTATTATTGTCGATTTTCTATCAAGAAGTGAGTCAGTACTTGCCTATTTTCAATGTTCGGTTTGTAGCAAGGAACCTTGAATTAAATAATTTAGAGCAAGATCATGGTGGTTATTGCATAAGTCAGAGGTTAGCGATTAAAGGTAAGTCCCTTGGCTGTTTTAAATGTTATTTCACGGATAAGCCGACATTAGCCCAAGTACAGTTGTTGAAAAAACTAGTGAAAATACTGTCTTATCCTTTGAATAATGCCATAAAATATCAGCAACTAAAGCATATGGCATTAACGGATAATTTAACTGGTTTAGCAAATCGCAATCAGTTTGAAACGACTTATCAAGGTTTAGTAAGTAATAACCTTGAAAAGCAAACCTGCTTTTCTTTGTTAGTTATAGACCTAGATGGCTTTAAAAAAGTGAATGATCAATTTGGTCATCAAACAGGAGATCTTGTTCTTTGTAGCTTCGCTAAAATATTATTAGCCTGTTGTCGTGAACAAGATAAAGTTTTTCGCTTTGGTGGCGATGAATTTACTATTTTACTGAATGATACTAGCGTTGAATCAGTACCAAGAATAGCACTTCGCATAGCGAAGCTAATGGATACATGTCAGTTCTTAGCAAAATTCGGTTTGTCTTGTAGTATCGGCAGCGCGTTATATCATCGATATGATGAATCTAAGCAACTTTATGGCCGAGCAGATGAAGCATTATATCGAGCAAAAGAAAAAGGTAAAAATTGTTTGGAAATGTCCCCTTGTAGCCAAGTGACTTAAAATAAATCAGCTAAACCTGCCTATTTGTTGAATTAAAAATTATCTAACATCTTCCTTTTTTTGTGCCTAAATATAGAATCCTTCAATAAAACGCAAACGCTAATGATTTTCATTAAGGTGTGTGGTAATGTACTGCTCTGATTTAATACCTGTACTGTTACTACCTTCCTCTCTAAATGTATTTTGCCATTTTTTCTCAAAGGCTAAGTACAAGTGGCAATGCAGAACCAGTTGATACGGAATGTTTAGTGTCTTATTTTATAAATTTTTTGAACATGCCTAGCCCTCGCTGGGCTGTTTTTTCTCGCATATTAGCGGCCACCTTGGGTGGCTATGCATTAGCAACATCTAGTGCTCTTTTTATCGGCCAATTACTCCTAAGTAGTGCAGGGAAATACCAAGCTATTCATATCGGATTATTACTCACCTTTCTTGTGTATGCCTGCGCTGCTATGTGGGTTTTTTCGGTATCCAATGCCACTAAAGCTTGGATAGGACTAATAAAGTGGAATCTTGCCTTTTTACTTGGCACTTGGTTATTAATGCAGTTTGTGGGTGCAAGTCACTAATGAAAGATAACTTTAGACAATCAATGAAGTGGTTTCATACTTGGGTCGGCCTGAGTGTTGGCTGGGTTTTATTTTTCATGTTTTTAACTGGAACACTTGGTTATTTTTACCAAGAAATTACCCGTTGGATGGAGCCAGAGAGACCTTTTATTGAACATAATATTAGCAATGAACAATTAATTGCTATTGCTCAAACGTATTTGCAAAAAAATGCTCAAGGCGTTGATGAATGGGACATCTATTTACCAACTGTGCGCAATCAGAATTTACGTGTCGGCTGGCGTATCCCTGCAGAAGCAGAACAGAAACGTGGCCGATATAAAACAACAGTATTAGATATAACCACAGGTGAAAAAGTCGATAGTCGAGCAACGGGTGGCGGCAGGCTGCTTTATAGAATGCATTATCGTTTACATTATTTATCGACGAAAATCAGTTATTGGATTGTGGGTTTCTGCGCCATGTTAATGTTGTTAGCTGTTATTACCGGTGTTGTTATCCATAAGAAAATATTCACCGATTTTTTTACCTTTAGAGCAAAAAAAGGTTTGCTTGGCTGGTTAGATATTCACAATGTATTAAGTGTTATTGCCCTGCCGTTTCACTTTATGATCACTTACAGTGGTTTACTTTTTTTTCTTTTCACTTACATGGCACTCAGTACTAATTTGCAAACCAATGAAGATGAATATAAGGAAATGCGCAAAGAGATATACCCTCGAACTATTCATGCAAATAGTGCGAATCAACCGACAGCAATGCAAGATATTTCATCGTTATACCAACAAGCAAAAAACACGTGGCAAAAGGATGAACTAAGCGCGATTGAAGTGTTTGCTGCAAACGATATAAATGCCCAAGTACTTTTCATTCGACATGAAACCGATATCACTTATAACCCTAATGACTACGTAATGGTTAACGCAATTACCGGCGAAGTTATTCAACAAACACCGAGAGAGTATACTGTCGCCGGTAAGATTCATAATGGTTTTTACTCGTTGCACGAAGGGCAATTTGCCGGACCACTCGCTCGTTGGATTTACTTTTTAACTGGTCTTATTGGTACGGCAATGATTGCATCAGGTTTAATTCTTTGGACCACTAAACGTAAACCGAAACAACTGAAAAAGCCAAACGGCCCCGATTTTGGTTACCGTTTGGTGGAGCAACTCAATATTGGTACTATTGTTGGTTTACCTATCGCTATTGCTATGTATTTTTATGCTAATAGGTTATTACCTGTTGGTATGGTTGAACGAGTAGATTGGGAAGCTAATGTGATGTTTATTAGTTGGGTACTATTATTGATTTATCCGGCATTTCGTCCCGCTACTAAAGCATGGCGTGAGCAGCTACAACTTGCAGCACTGGTTTATATGGCGCTACCGTTAGTCAATGCATTAACCACAGATAAACACCTAATGAATAGTTTGATGAACCAGGATTGGGGATTTGCTGCTTTTGATCTGACATTCTTCACCGTTGGCTGTTGTTTTGCTTTTTCGGCCTATAAATACAAAACATTGCAGCCTGCAAGAGCTGTGGAGAAAAAAGCAACTCGTCACGACAGCACAATAGATGAAAACCGACTACCGTTGCAGCGAGTGAGTGAGGATAATGGCTAATGCTCTTATTAACCAGCCTAAGTTTTTTAGTTATGGTGCTTTTTTGCCTCGCAATGGAAAAACATCGAAAACAAGTATTCGTGCAAACAATGCCTAAGGTTGCCATATTACTTTTTAGACCATTAGCTTGGCTAGCGCTAATTTTTTCGGCCTATTTAAGCGTAGCATTGTTTGGCTGGTCTATTGGTCCGGCACTTTTATTCGGTGCACTCACTATGGCAACGTTATTACTGATATTGCTGCTGACGTATCGCGCGAAAATAGTACCGCAACTTGCCATTGCTTCGTTGTTAATTGTTGGTGTATTAAGTCGCTAGGTGCTGACATTGTTCTATTGCTTATTACCCGGTAGTTGCTTACAGTCTTTGCCTCACGATTGTATCGTTATTAAAAAAGTACAGAGGAAGTCTCTTGGAGTTTGCCAGTTTAACTATTGAAATTGCATTATTTTTATTTACCATTGCCATTATCGCGGGTTTTCTTGATACCTTAGCGGGCGGGGGCGGTCTATTAACGCTTCCTGCACTTATGATGAGTGGTATACCACCACTGTTAGCGCTGGGTACCAATAAGTTGCAATCTTGTGTTGGAGCTGGAACGGCCAGTGTGATGATGTTACGTAATAAACGGGTAAGGTGGCGTCAGGTCAAAGAGTTAATGCCAGCTGCTTTTATTGGATCTGCTATTGGCACAGTCATTGTTCAATTTGTTAATACAGAAGCGTTAACGTTTATCATTCCTGTGGTGATTAGTGCTATTGGTATTTATTTTTTGGTTACACCGACAGTCGATGCTGAGAATAAACCTGCGAAAGTATCGACATCAGCTTATAGAAATTTTGTTGTGCCTTTGATTGGTTGTTATGACGGGATATTGGGGCCAGGCACAGGATCATTCTTTACCTTGGCTGGCCGTGCATTGCGAGCACAGAAATTTCTTGAAGCAACAGCGATAGCTAAAACGCTAAATTTTTCCACCAATATAGCCTCATTGATTGTGTTTTTATTTGCTGGGCAAGTCATTTGGCTGGTTGGCTTTACCATGATGTTTGGACAACTCATTGGTGCTTGGTTAGGTGCCCATTGCTTATTTAAAATACCGGTGAATTATTTAAGGTATTTAGTGGTTATTATGTGTTTTGGCATGTTGGCTAAATACGTGACAACTTAATAAATACTTAGCGAAAATCCTGATCATTTCGAGATAAAAAAGCCCCGTAAATACGAGGCTTTTCAAATAAATACAGTATTGCTATAAAAGCTGAAACTACATTATATTTTCAGGGTTCTCTTTAGCTTTATAAGTAGAAGGCTTAGTCGTTTCAATTAAGTTCTCTTTCATCCACGATTTTGATGACATAGTTTCAAAACGACCCTTCTCTTCAACGGGGAAGCGCATTGCTTGACCTGGGTATACTTTAAGTACTTTAGAGTCTTTCACAACGGTTGTACCATTCACTAATACATAAGGAATACCCGTTGAAGCACTACCGTTAGAGCCTGATTTAAACTTTGCATGCTCAGTTACGTTCACTGGATCAAATACTACAATATCAGCCACCATACCTTCTTGCATACGGCCACGTTCTTGCATTGCTTTTAAGCCAGTATCACCAACAAATTTAGCAGGCCAGTAGCTCAGTTGAGATAATGTTTGCATTAACGGTACGCCGTTTTCGCGAGCAACACGTAAAGTAACTGCATGAGTTCCGGCTAAACGTGGATGTCCTGCGTAATCTTCAAAAGGCGCATCCCAATCAAGTAATTTACCGTCACTACCTGTACCAGGCATACCATCACCAGCAACAATAAAGCCTTCCACTTTAGTCCATTCAGGTAACCAATCTTTTCTTGGTGGGCTATAGGCAACTAAGGTCCTGCCTGGATCAGTTTTAGCGAGCTCTAAGAATTCTGCTTTTGTAACAAACTTATCCATTTGTGGATCGTAAATGGTGTCTTCGTATTTATAGTTCATCAAGTCTTGCCAGATTGCTGGTTGTACAATCGCGGCTCCGTAATTACCTGATCCAGCAATCCATGGATAGTAAGTGGCCCAAACGTTGTAACCTTGTTTACGCGCATTACGTAACATTTCTTGGTTTTCCCACCAGCCATAATCATTATCATGGTGAATTTGTAAAGGTGCGTTTAATGACATGGCATTTGCTATAAGCTCTTTTGCACCAATAGGCTGCTCTGTTGGAGGTGTGGCGCTGGGGTGAAATCTATGGTGAACAGCAGTTACTCGACCATATTTTCCTGCTAATTTTTGTGTGCTATACATTTCGTAAGATTTAATTGCGACACCGGCATAACCAACCAATGAGCCGACACCAAGCGCGCCTTGGCGAAGTTCTTCATCTAAAATTTCATGTACTTGGTTCATTTGTGCAAGGTTAGAAGTATCTTTTGACCAACCTTCGTGACCATCTTCTGCTGACTCGGCTCTATGTTGGCTTAAGGTATAAGGCATCGAAATATCAGCACCTTCTAATTTCATACCATCATGAACCCGCATACGCGCGTATTCTTGCCCTGCCACGGTGCCAAAGTTTGCTTGAGTTGTACCTTCACGTTTGGCATACCATTGTGGGATATTTAACGCGCCGACTTCAAAATCCATTTGTGTAGTCACGCCATCACGTAAGTTTACTTTGATACCAAATGGGTCAAGGCCGTGTTGTTCATAATCGATAAAACCTGCAGCAACAACATGTCCTGAAGCGTTGATTGATTCTTTCCCTGAAATTATATCTTGAGTAATTGAGGCAATCCGACCATCTTTAATGCCAACGTTGCGTATGGCATCAAATTTGGTTTCTGGATCCATTACGCGGCCATTTAAAATGACGATGTCAAAATTTTCATTGCTGCTAGTGTCAGCAGTTGATGCTGTACCCATACAGCCTTGTAATGAAAGCAGTGTAGCGATAGGTATAAGTAATTTATTCATTTTATAGTCCTTGTTAAAATCAACGTTTTTCTTTAACTGATAAGTATTTACAATACTATCACCATGATAACTTTACAAAATATAAAGCTGCCAATTCATGACAGCAGCTAGCAAGTACATACTTTGATATCTTCGAATTAACGTTAATAGTAAACAAAGTGACTAAGCAGCTATAGGAATAACGCTAAGCGAGTATTAAAACCGCTACTGCTACCTTGTAAATTACACGTTTCAGAGATAAAACTACAACGGTCTAATTCAATCCAACGGTAGTTGAAATTGACGTTAAACTTAGCTGTTAACCACCAAGCAAAACCGACCGATAATATCGAGGTATCTCCAGCAGTTAAACCACCATCGCTGCCATCAAATACCGACCAACGCGTACTGAGTTCTAATGCTCCCCAACCACCTTGTTCAACACTGCGTGCAACACGTAAAGGGGAGAAAGTACCACTTCGCTTATTGTATTCACGCATTTCACCCGTTACTGAGAATACGGCGCTAACGTGATAGCCAGAAAACTCTGGATTTTGCAGATAATCAGCCGCGACTTTACTTTTAGTATATTCACCGATTACCCAGACAGGACCTTTACGCCAAGAGGCTTCAAGGTTATAAGTAACGCTGTTATCAGCATTAATGTCTCCGGTATCGACAAACGTGGCAGATTTGTTAAATTCAGGTTCAGAGGCGTATCTTAATCCTTCTTTTGCATTACTATAGCGTAGACCGAAAGCTAGATGGATTAACTCATCTTCATCTTCTGATAGATAAGGTAACCAAGTTGTTCGACCTACTAATTCTGTGGAATTTTCGCTAAGTGAACCTTCGTCCTCTAGCCAGTTATTAAACACACCACCGGCCCAAGTTAGCTTTTGATTAAGTGTGATGCCACTTAGCACGGCACCAAAGTTACGTGAGGGCAGTAAGGCATCAGAAACCAAGGCGCGTTCCTGCATAGGTAAAAAGGTCATACTCATGAGCCTTTCCATAGAAATAGGTTCTTTTTGCTTACCGATACTGAGAGTAGTGTTATACAAGGTTGGGATATCAAGGCGCCAATCCATAAAGCTGACATTATCGGTGGTGTTAGTGTCAAAGCCTTTATCAAAGGTATTGGTTGCTCCTGTGATCATATAAATCCAGGGTTTATCAAACTTTATTGCTCCCGCGAGCCCAAAACGTAGCGCCCGAATTTCACCGCCATCAAAATCTTGTAAATTACCTACTTGCGCTAAGCTGGCTTCATCTTGCGATTTCCAGCTTTGTCTGTCTAAAGCCAGTGCGCCAATTAATATGGTAGAAAAATAATCATTATCAAACTTTATCCAATCGGCATCTTTATAGTTACTGGGTAAAACAATTGGAGGTGGGGTATAAGACAGCCAACCAGCACGTTTGGGTTTTACTCTTTTTTGTTCTGCAATCGCTGATATATTACTTTCAGCTCTGAGGTTATTGCGAATAATTACGCCGTTATGAATAGCGAGCAAAACGTGTTTTTTAGTGTCGAGTAAGGCCTCAATATTCTCATGTGGGTTAGCATCTAAAATTAGAAAGTTGGCAATTTCCCCCGACTCTAGTGAGCCGAGAATAAAGCCATTTTGGGCATCAAAAATGATATCGCCATGGCCAACGTCAATGTCATCTTGCGTGACAAGGTCGAATAATTTATTCGTGATGACTAAGTTAGCGGTAGTGCTCTTATTTTTTTTTGCAGGGTCAACAAAAGTGATATTGCGAATCACTATTTTTTGTTCTACTGCCGCTGGGGCAGTCGCATCAGATTCTTGTGAAGCTTGTTCGGCATGACAAACAGATAACAGACTTAGTGAGGAAATGACTAGCGTCAGAGTTGTCCAGATCATGGTGAATATATTTTTTTTTATCTTCATCATGCCCCTATTTTTATTAAGTTATTTATCTTGTTGATATTATTTTAGACTAAATTGCTAAGCGAAGCCTTAAACCATATTATCTTGTTGATATTATTTTAGACTAAATTGCTAAGCGAAGCCTTAAACCATAGATAAGTGTACTGCTATCTTGGGTATTTAGTGCCGGATTAGCGATATATTGTAAATCGGCGGTTACCTCTAAATAATCTAATGGTTTAATAATGTAGAAAACCTCAGTAGTAAATTGATCATCATTACCTTTGACTTGTCCCCAGTTGATGGCGGCGCCAAGGTTGTTTCCCTCACCACCTAAGCCATAATAACCAAAACCTGCACTGATTGATTTTTCCATTAAGGTGCCCGCATCTTGAGAATAGCCCGCCCGAAAAAAGGGCAGCCACTTACCATCAATCATACGTGAAGCGGAAAAATTTATGCCGTGACCTTTAGTTGAACATTGCTCAACACTTTCATCGGCATGCCAGAGTGTTGCATGGATATTATCAACATAGATATGCCCTTGAGATTTTGTCCAACCGAGCTCTATACTTTTGAAATATTTATTATCACTGAAAAAGCTATCAAAACCGTCAAGGATATTAGTAGGGTCAGAGTTCATATCAACAAAACTAGCAACCATATAATATTCATCAGACAACATGATCCCGCCTGCCGCCCCTAATGCCGCATCACCTGGTAAGGCCATTGTGGTGGTACCAGTACTAAAAGCAAAGTTCATAAAACCTGTCCATGGACTTGCCATAGCAAACACATCGACAAAGTCAGTTATATCTAAAAAACCTGCAACAAAAGATGCTTTACCGTTCATATACTTTTGTTTGTAATAGAGGTTAGTAAATCGAAATCCTTGGTCACTAAAGGGCGGAGTCACTAACCCTAAGCCACCGGTGCCAAACTCAAAATCTTTAACTGATGTATCTGTGTATGAATGTCTGTGTTCAACTTTCCAAACTAAACCGCCTACTTCTTTTGTGCCAACGCCAATGGGATTCCAACTACCATAAAAACGTATCATGCCACTGCGAGCGTTATCGTGTGACCCAGCTAATACGTTACTTGCCGCAAGAAACACCGAAGAATAATCGGCTCCCATACTGATATTGTTTTGCTCTAGTTGAGTTTTGAAGTCGGGCTTTGATCGTTTATTGTCTTCCGCTATCTGGTTATCAACGGCATCAGGGCTGCCAAAGTTTGTGCCTTTATCTTTAACTGAATTATCTGGTGTAGAATTATCTTCTGTAGCGTAAACCGATGACGTGGCTAATAGGCCTGAAATAGAGAGGCTAAGGAGAGTTTTTTTTATTGGCATTGATAGCTCCATATTTTTGCTAAGGGTGTTGCTTCTATCGCTAAACTTTTTGTATTAATTGGTTACAAGGTTAGAGTGTATTTTTATGTACTTGTCCATTTTTCATAATCAATTTGAACTTAGTCTTATATTCGTTCAATACCTCAAGTCTTTTTAGAGGATTGCCGTCTACTAAAATTAAATCAGCATAAGCGCCTTTTTTAATCACACCTAAATCACCATATTTATATGGGTTCATGCCGCCAGACCAACTTAGAACTTTGGCGGCTTCTGATGTACCCATTTTCATGATTTTATATGGAGATGCGCCAACTTTTTGCATCCATACCATATTGTCAGCTTGGCGGGAATTGTAGGCAGGGCCAAACATATCGCCGCCGGTTACGATGATAATGTCGTGTTTAAGTGCCCATTTAAACATTTGGTTTGCGCCAGAGTTTACTTGTTTAGCTTTTGCTTTTTGGTCTGCACTAAAGAAGGTAATTGAATCTGGATCGCCAAAGGCTTCAAGAGACATGACCGCTTGAGCAGAAAGCGCAATGCCTTCTTTTTTCATTCGTTTAATGGTTTTTTCTGAGACTAAAAAATTATGTTCAATAACACGAACACCTGCATCAATAGCACGGTTTACGCTGCGGTCATGATAAGCATGCACTGTTACATAAGTACCGTAATCTTTTGCTACCTCTACAGCCGCTTCAAATTCTTCAACAGAAAACTGTGTACTATGTAGCGGATCGAATTCACTAGCAACACCACCGCCAGCCATTAGTTTTAAATGCGTTGCACCAGCACGTAAATTTTGACGAGCAGCGCGACGCACTTCTGTTTTACCGTCAACAATATAACCAAAGCCGTGACGCTCTAAATCATCAATAGCACCAGGTTGGTCATTAAAGCTACCAGTATCAGCATGTCCACCGGTTTGGCTTAAAAAACCACCTGCAGGGTATATACGTGGTCCAGGAATTAGACCATTGTTAACTGCTTTTGCTACACCCAATACGTTACAACCTACATCACGTGCTGTAGTGAACCCTTGATCAAGGTATTGCATCATTGAATGTGCAGTTCGAGCACCCATTGCCATTTGGTCATAGTTATCACGACCGACTAACATCCCTTCTTGAAGACATAAGTGAGAATGCATATCGATAGGCCTGGGATCATGGTTTTACCTTGACCATCAATGACTTCAACATCAGCAGCAACTTTTAACCCCTGTCTCTTATACACATCTGACGCTGCCGACGACTCCTTACGTGTAGAT
>OJEO01000299.1_pt1 | contig 20596 bp, 17 predicted proteins | sample 1593621 | NCBI WGS metagenome assembly OJEO01 (sample SAMN05416875, study PRJEB24817) | seawater metagenome | isolation source: Sea water | place: Canada:Atlantic | collected 2013-11
CGTGGGCTCGGAGATGTGTATAAGAGACAGATATATTTCTGTGCGCCCTGTAATTACTACTACTTTGATTTCTATCCCATTTGTTCTTATTGCTTTTATCAAAGCCTCACCTCCGTTTAATTTAGTTTCTTTTGTATTGTTGTCAAAACTTAAATCTGTAAATAAAATTTGAAATGGTGCACTCTTTTCACTCGCCTTTATCAACTGAAAAGCATCATCACAATCCGTGGTTGTAACCGCCTCAAAATCTCCTACCTCTTCTAAAGAATAGAGCAAGCCAAGTGTTGTTATTTGATGATCATCAACAATTAAAACTTTAATTTTATCAGCCATTTTTAGGGGTTTTTATATTTAACCTGAAAGTATAACTTTAAAAATTAATACACCTCTTTTATTGTAGTTTCTTAAATAAATCCCATAAAACAATACCTGTAGTTACAGAAATATTCAAGGAATGTTTCGTGCCTAATTGTGGAATTTCAATACACAAGTCTGAAGCGTTCACAACCTCCTGTTGCACTCCTTTTACTTCATTTCCCATTACAATTGCGTACTTATTCCCTTTTTGAGGAAAAAAAGTGTTTAACTTTGTACTATTTTCTGCTTGTTCAATCGCTAATACCGTAATATTTTCTCTCTTTAGTTTCTCAATTAAAGAGAGCGTATCTTCAACATGTTCCCAGGCGACAGAATCTGTTGCGCCTAAAGCAGTTTTATGAATTTCTTTATTTGGCGGAGTTGCACAAATACCACATAAATATATTTTCTCTATCAAAAAAGCATCACTAGTTCTAAAAACAGAACCAATATTATTTAAGCTTCTTATATTGTCTAAAACTACAATAATTGGCGTTTTTTCAACTACTTTAAAAGCATCTATTGTAATTCTACCTAACTCGTTATTTTTTAATTTTCGCATACTTTGTGGATAAGTTCACTATAAACTGCTACTGAATACTGGGTACTAATTTTTATATTCGCAAAACTAACTTTAATTTTTTAAACACTTGACAAAACAGAAACCAAAAAAAGTAACTCCTTTAATGAAGCAATACAATGCCATCAAAACAAAATATCCTGATGCAATGTTGCTTTTTCGTGTGGGAGATTTTTACGAAACTTTTGGTGAAGACGCTAAAAAAGCCGCTGGTGTTTTAGGAATTACCTTAACAAAACGTGGTGCAGGAAGTGAGACAGAAACAGCGTTAGCAGGTTTTCCACATCATTCTTTAAACACCTACTTGCCAAAGTTGGTAAAAGCAGGAATGCGTGTTGCTATTTGCGATCAATTAGAAGATCCAAAAATGACGAAGAATATTGTGAAACGTGGTGTTACAGAGTTAATTACGCCTGGTGTCTCTTTAAATGATGAAGTTTTACAAAGCAAAACCAACAACTTTTTAGCAGCCGTTCATTTTGATAAAAAACAACTCGGAATTTCATTTTTAGATGTCTCTACTGGTGAGTATTTGGTGTCACAGGGAAATACAGAATACATCGACAAGTTGTTACAGAACTTTAATCCGAGCGAAGTTTTAGTTCAGAAACAACACAAACAACAGTTTTTAGAACTTTTTGAAAACAGATATTACACCTTTTATTTAGACGATTGGGTTTTTCAGAAGGAATACGCCAATGATACTTTACAAAATCATTTTGAAGTAAAAAGTTTAAAGGGTTTTGGAATTCATGAAGTTAAAAACGGAATTATAGCTGCCGGTGCCGTTTTATATTACCTATCAGAAACACAACACAATCAACTAAAACACATACAGGTTATTAGTAGAATTGCCGAAGACAATTATGTTTGGATGGACCGTTTTACTGTCCGTAATCTAGAGTTATACAGCTCTAATTCTTTAAATGCTGTTACACTTTTAGATGTTATCGATAAAACCATTTCGCCCATGGGAGGAAGACTACTAAAGCGATGGTTGGCGCTTCCTTTAAAAAATATAAACGATATTCAAAATCGTCATGAATTGGTAAAGTATTTTATAGACTCCAATGACTTTTCAGAAACAGTAAGCTATCAAATAAAACAAATATCAGACTTAGAAAGGTTGATTTCTAAAGTTGCCACGGCAAAAGCTTCACCAAGAGAAATTGTCTTATTAAAAGATTCTTTAAAGGCTATTTTACCTATAAAATCAGCTGCAGAAAACAGCAAAAACCCTACTGTAAAAGCTCTTGGAAATCAGCTACACAAAGGAACTGATTTAATTGCTAAAATCTCTGAAACCTTATTTGACCATGCGCCGGTAAATATTAATAAGGGAAATGCAATTGCCACAGGTGTACATCAAGAATTAGACGACTTACGTGCTATTTCTAATTCTGGAAAACAGTATTTAGATGACATGCTAGCCCGCGAAACCGAGCGCACGGGAATCTCAAGTTTAAAAATTTCATTCAATAATGTTTTTGGGTATTTTATTGAAGTTAGAAACTCTCAGAAAGACAAAGTTCCTGAAGAATGGGTTCGGAAACAAACACTCGTAAATGCAGAACGGTATATTACCGAGGAACTTAAAGAATACGAAACAAAAATATTAGGTGCTGAAGAAAAAATTCAGAAATTAGAACAAGAAATATTTTCTAAATTATTACAATATATAATTCAATTTGTACAAATTGTGCAAGAAAATGCACAAATAATTGCAAAAATTGACTGTTTACTGTCTTTTTCAAATTTAGCAATTGAAAACAACTATGTATGTCCCGTTATGGATCTAAGTACTGATTTAGAAATTAAAAACGGTCGGCATCCAGTAATTGAAAAACAGATACCAATAGATCAAACTTATATTGCAAATGATTTAGTACTAAATAGAAATCAGCAACAAATAATTATGATTACCGGACCTAACATGTCTGGTAAATCGGCTATTTTAAGACAAACAGCACTTATTGTTTTATTGGCGCAAATGGGAAGTTACGTGCCCGCACAGAATGCAAAAATTGGTGTTATAGATAAGATTTTTACACGTGTTGGAGCTAGTGATAATATCTCCATGGGAGAATCTACTTTTATGGTAGAAATGAATGAAACGGCTTCTATTCTAAATAATGTTTCAGAAAGAAGTTTAATTCTTTTAGATGAAATAGGGCGAGGAACCTCTACCTATGATGGAATTTCGATTGCCTGGGCAATTTCTGAATTCTTACACGAACACCCTTCTAAAGCAAAAACATTGTTTGCTACACACTATCATGAACTGAACGAAATGACTACTAGTTTTGAGCGTATTAAAAACTTTAACGTATCTGTAAAAGAATTAAAAGACAATATTATTTTCTTGCGTAAATTGGTTTCTGGTGGCTCTAACCATAGTTTTGGAATTCATGTTGCTAAACTAGCCGGAATGCCAAATGTAGTAATTCACAGAGCAAACAAAATACTAGCACAATTAGAAAAAAATAATAAAAACACAGAGGTAAAAGATGCTATAAAGCAAGCGCAACACGAAGAGATGCAACTTAGCTTTTTTCAACTAGATGATCCTCTTTTAGAAAACATTAGAGAAGAAATTTTGGCTACTAATATTGACACCTTAACGCCTATTGAGGCGTTGATGAAATTAAATGAGATTAAACGAATGTTGTTAAAAAAATAAAAATCGTTGAAAAATTTAAATATTTTAAAAGAAAGTAATGTTAAACAAATAGTAGTTTATTCTTTTTATAAAAATAACTCAGTATATTTGTAGCATGAGTAATGTGTTCTTATTTATTAGTGGCCCAGAAGTTATGATTATCATGTTAATTGTGGTGATGGTTTTTGGTGCAGATAAAATCCCTGAAATTGCTAGAGGGCTGGGTAAAGGAATTCGTCAGGTAAAAGACGCAACTAATGATATTAAAAGAGAAATAAAAGACAGTTCTGATACTAAAGGAATTGATACGGATATTGCCAAAGATATTAATAAAGAAATTAGCAGTGTTAAAGACAATATTGAAGATCTTACCGGACCAATAAAAAGACAATTATAAGTTTTCTAAATCACCCTACTTATTGTTAAACCATCTCTAATTGGTAGTAAAATCGATTCTATCCTTTCATCTTCATTCATCATTTTATTATACGCTAACAATACTTTTGTATCGGTATCTTTCGGGTCTAATGCGGCAACAACTTTACCGCTCCATAAAACATTATCAGATAAAATAATTCCGCCAGAATTCATCTTATTAATAATTAAATGAAAATAATTGATGTAATTAGATTTGTCTGCATCAATAAAAACCAAATCAAATTTTTCATCAATTGTAGGAATAATTTCAATTGCATTGCCTACAAACTGAGTTATTTTATTTCTAAATCCAGATTTTTCGAAGTATTTATTTTGAAGTGTTTCTAATTCTTCATTTTTATCTATCGTAATTATTTTTCCTTCAGAAGACAAACCCTCTGCCAAACACAACGCAGAATATCCGGTATATGTACCAATCTCTAAAATATTTTTAGGGTGAATTATTTTAGTAATCATAGACAATATTCGGCCTTGAAAAGCACCACTTAGCATTCTTGGGTTTAACACTTTTTGCCAAGTTTCTTTTGTTAACTCTTGTAAGATTTTTGGTTCTTCTTGTGAATGAGCTACAGCGTAATTGTCTATTTTTTCTGGTAGAAAATGCATTCTAATTGAGGTGTTTTTATTCTTTGTTTTTTTCTAATAACGCTTTTAAATCTTCTTTATCTTTCACAGACAGGTAGTGTTTTTGATTTTTACAATATTGAGAGTGTTCTTTATATAAATTTGACAGTGTTGTGTTCTGTTTTGTATACTTAACGCAAATTCTGCACATCATAAGATGAATATATAGCCTTATTTTATCTTTTATAGAGGCCTCACTATATTGGTTTTTATCACAAATAGTTGTAGCTTGATCACATGTTATTTTTAAATTTCTAAACATTTCTTAATTGTTAAACCAATTGTCTTCCATACATTTTCTCAACTGTGTTCTAGCCCTATGTATCATTACCCATAAATTTGACGAAGTAATATCTAACTCCTTACATATTTCTTCTGTTTCAAACTCCTGCACAGTTTTCATTCTAAAAACTAGTGCATATTTTTCTGGTAAGTTATTTATACATGCTTCTATTTGGTTTCTTAACTCTTCGTTCTCTATTTGATTTTCAGAGGCATTATCCCAGTTTTGTGGTACGCGCTCTTCTAGCCAGCTTCCTTTATTTTCACCATCATCATAAAAATTCATTCGTACTTCTGCTTGTCCTTTTTTAGAATTTGTTTTTCTATAATGGTCTATAATTTTTCTTTTTAAAATAGACACCAACCAAGTCCTTTCTGTTGCTTTTCCTTGGAAACTCTTTGCAGATTTAAGTCCAGCTAAAAAAGCTTCTTGTACAAGGTCTTTGGCTAAATCGCTATTGTTAACACGAGAAATGGTAAAATTATACAGGTAATCTGCATAATTATCAATCCATTTATTAGGGGTTAAGGCATGTTTTTCTTCCTTCATATATTATATAAAGCATCAAATGTAATCTTAATTTACCGCATTAAAAACTTACGGCCTCTTTGTGTTCTGCTTTAAACTAAAAAATAAATTAAAGAAATGTGTTAAACTTTATAATTTGTTAAATATCTATTGATATTTCTTACTTTTACCCCATCAAAAATCGATAAAACATGTCTGTAGCTAAAAAAGAATATAAACGCGTTACTGTAAAATCTCTTGTAGAGATGAAAGCGAACAAAGAGAAAATCTCTATGTTAACCGCCTATGATTTTACAATGGCAAAAATTTTAGACAGATCTGGGGTTGATGTTTTGCTTGTTGGTGATTCTGCATCAAACGTTATGGCGGGGCATGAAACCACATTACCTATTACCTTAGATCAAATGATTTATCATGCAAGTTCTGTGGTTAGAGCTATAGAGCGTTGTTTGGTTGTAGTAGATTTACCTTTTGGTAGCTACCAATCTGATCCAAAAGAGGCCTTGCGTTCTGCTATTAGAATTATGAAAGAGTCTGGAGGACATTCAATAAAGCTAGAAGGGGGTAGAGAGGTAAAAGAATCTATAAAAAGAATTTTAAATGCTGGTATTCCAGTAATGGGTCATTTGGGTTTAACACCCCAATCTATTTATAAGTTCGGAACTTATACTGTAAGGGCAAAAGAAGAGGAAGAAGCAGAGAAACTAATGGAAGATGCTTTAATGTTAGAAAGAATTGGTTGTTTTGGATTGGTATTAGAAAAAGTGCCTGCTAAATTGGCAAAAGAAGTTGCGAAAGCAATCTCGATACCCGTTATTGGAATTGGAGCAGGAAATGGCGTAGATGGCCAAGTTTTAGTTACCCATGATATGATTGGAATGACTCATGAGTTTAATCCGCGTTTTTTAAGACGTTATTTAGATCTTTACAAAGACATGACGGGTGCTTTCGAAAGTTATATTTCTGATGTAAAAAGTGGAGATTTTCCGAGTGATAAAGAGCAGTACTAAGCCTCACTTATGTTATAAACAATTATCATTCTTACAAAAGACAGTAGTATTAAGTTAATTATTATGAATTGCCCCTTTTTCGAGAATGAAAAACTTAAAAATCTTCTATGAAAATTCTTCACTTAGATAGCAACCACCCTGCTTTAATAGAACAACTAAACTTCTTGGGCTGCACTAATGATGAAGATTATACTTCTTCAAAAGCTGAGGTTGAAGCTAAAATTCATTTATACGATGGTTTGATTATTAGAAGCCGTTTTTCCATTAATGCCTCTTTTTTAGAAAAAGCAAAAAACTTAAAGTTTATCGGTCGAGTTGGAGCTGGTTTAGAAAATATAGATTGTAGCTATGCAGAAAATAATGGAATTACCCTAATTGCAGCTCCAGAAGGAAATAGAAATGCGGTTGGAGAACACTGCTTAGGTATGTTGTTGTCTCTTTTTAATAAGTTAAACAAAGCAAACAGTGAGGTTAAAAAAGGCTTATGGCTGCGTGAAGAAAATCGTGGAGTTGAATTAGACGGGAAAACGATTGGTTTAATTGGATACGGAAATATGGGGAAATCATTCGCAAAAAAACTTCATGGTTTTGATGTTGAAGTGCTTTGTTATGATTTAAAACCAAATGTTTCTGATGGTAATTGCAAACAAGTTTCTCTCAGAGAATTGCAGCAAAAAGCAGACGTTTTAAGTTTGCACACTCCACAAACAGAGCTCACAAAGAACATGGTAAATATTAATTTTATCGATCGTTTCAATAAAAGTTTTTGGCTCTTAAATACTGCACGTGGAAACGCTGTGGTTGCAAAAGATTTAGTTATTGCTTTAAAATCTGGAAAAATTTTAGGCGCTGGTTTAGATGTTTTAGAATATGAAAAAGCCTCTTTTGAGAATCTTTTTACCAATAATAAAATACCCAAGGCCTTTCAATATTTAATAAATTCAAAGAATGTACTTCTTTCTCCCCATGTTGCAGGCTGGACTGTTGAAAGTAAAGAGAAGCTAGCTCAAACAATTGTAGATAAAATTAAAAGTAACTACTATTAAGTTCTCGGGGCTTCGTTTATATATATAAATAAAACGTTAAATACTGATTATCAATATCTTAAATCAAAAAAAATGAAATTTTTATCAAATCATCCCGCAGAAGTTTTACTTTTAATTTTTTTAATCGTTACTTTTATTCAATCTGGAATAGATAAACTCTTAGATTGGAACGGTAATGTTTCTTTTATTAAAGAACACTTTAAAAACTCACCTCTAAAAAGTACAGTGCCTTTATTATTAGGAATTGTTTTAATAATTGAAATAATTGCAGGAATTTTAATGAGTATTGGGGTGTATGAATTATACACCTCTGAATCGAAAGAAATTGCATTATTAGGTGTTGAGCTTTCTGCAATTGCATTAATCTTTTTATTAATAGGACAACGCCTTGCTAAAGATTATGCCGGAGCGATGTCTTTAGGTGTTTATTTTATTATAACAATAGGGGGGGTCTTTTTATTAAATAGCTAAAAACTATACTAATAAAAAAATAATCAATTAATCCTATTTTAAAAAAGCCTTAAAACGGTCTTTTAAAGGCTTTTTTATATATTATATATAATCATTGTACCGAGGTTAAAAAAATTTAAACCACACGCCTTTAAAATAAGTTTTAATCATTTTTAATAACATAAATTAAAGAAGAATACTCTGATGTGGACTTAGCACTAATATTTGAAAGAAAGCCTCTATAAAAAGCTTTTGCAGGATTTGATTTTCCTGTTTTATATTTTTCACTTAAAAGAGATACATAATAACTATCAAACTTCATTGGAAGTGTTTCCTCTACAATCATTTCTACTTCTAAAAATAATTTATGTATTGCCTTTTGACTAAAATGCCAAAGATGTCTTGGTACATCATACGCCGCCCAATGCTCTTTATAAAACTCAGCATCATAACTTTTATAATTTGGTACAGCAACAACAATCCTTCCTTCGGGCTGCAATAAACTCTTTAAAACCTTAATAGTGTTTTTTAAATTTTCCACATGCTCTAAAACATGCCAAAGCGTAATTACATCAAATTTTTGATTGGTAATATCTAAAAGGTTTTCTTTTAAATAAATTCCTTTTTTAACTGCGTTTTCTCTTGCTTCTGCGCTTGGCTCAATTCCTAAAACCTGCCAATTATTGTTTTTACAAATTTTTAAAAAATCGCCGGTTCCTGCACCAAAATCTAATACCGATTTTGAACCCGATTTAAAAGAATTTAATAATATAAGCTTTTGTTTTAAGGTGTGGTTTTTTACCCCTTGGTAGATCTTATCAAAGAATGTTTTTTTACTATCTGTATGCGAAATATAAGTTTCGCTTTTATAATAGTTTTCTAAGTTTTTAGGAACAGGAGATGTAACTAACATCTCATATTCTTGATGCATCATCACTTCAAAATATTTTCCAGAAACAGTGTTGTCTTTACAATTTAAGAGCGGGGTTAAATTTGTATAAAGCTCTTTTTGATCGTCCATATTGCTTTAGTCTTAAGAATGTTCCACGAGGAACATTTGAAGTTTTCTTTTTTATCTACCCATATAAACCAACAAAACAGAAATATCACTTGGCGAAACACCACTAATCCTGCTAGCTTGCGAAATAGATGTTGGTTTTACTTTGTTTAATTTTTCAGTTGCTTCAAAGGATAGCGACTTCACTTTTTCGTATTTAAAACTAGCGGGAATAACTACATTTTCTAACCTATTTAATTTATCGGCATTGTTTCTTTCTTTCTCTATATAACCAGAATACTTTAAGTGAATTTCTGCTTGCTCGATTACATCTTTAGCGATGGTATGCTGCTTTAAAAAATCTTTTAATTTTCTAATATCACTAAAATCTGCAAGTGATAACTGTGGTCTTGCTGCAATTTTAAAAAGCTTCATAGACTGATTTACCAGCGCTAAATTCTTAGCCCCTAAAATAGGATTTACCTCTTCCTGCTTTACGCTTGTCTCTTCTAAAAACTTAATTAATAAAGCGGTCTTTTGTTCCTTTTCTAAAACACGGTCCATTCTTTCTTGAGACGCCAAACCTAATTTATACCCTAAAGGAGTTAGTCTTAAATCAGCATTGTCTTGCCTTAACAAAGTTCTATATTCTGCCCTAGAGGTAAACATTCGATATGGTTCTTCAGTTCCTTTTGTTATCAAATCATCAATTAAGACTCCAATATACGCCTCATTCCTTTTTAAAATAAAAGGTTCCTTTCCCTGTGTTTTTAGTGCAGCATTTACGCCTGCCATTAAACCTTGCGCCGCCGCCTCTTCGTAACCTGTTGTTCCATTAATCTGACCCGCAAAAAATAAGTTCTCAATCAATTTTGTTTCCAAAGAATGTTTTAACTGAGTCGGTTGGAAAAAGTCATACTCTATTGCGTACCCATATCTTAAAAACTTTACATTTTCAAAACCATCTACCGCACGTATTGCTTTGTCTTGGATGTCCTCTGGAAGTGATGTAGAAAAACCGTTCACATACATTTCAACTGTCGTCCAACCCTCTGGTTCTACAAAAATTTGATGTCTGTCTTTCGTAGCAAATCGATCTACCTTATCTTCCACAGACGGACAGTATCTTGGTCCGGTAGACTTAATTCTTCCATTAAACATTGGGGATCGATCAAAACCCTCACGAAGCAAATCATGTACCTTTTGATTTGTATAAGTTAAATAGCAAGAACGTTGTTTGTTTAATGAACTTGTGGTTGGTAAGTAAGAAAATTTCTCTGTGATTTCATCCCCAGGTTGCTCGGTCATTTTTGAATAATCTAAAGAACGACCATCTACTCTTGGGGGGGTTCCTGTTTTCATTCTACCGGCCTCAAAACCTTTTTTAACCAATTCTTCTGTAATTCCTATAGAGGCTCCTTCACCAGCTCTTCCACCGCCAAAACTTTTATCACCAATATGAATTAAACCATTTAAAAAAGTACCTGCTGTAATTATAACTGTCTTTGCTTTTATTTCTAAACCTAAAGCTGTTTTTACTCCAGTAATTTTATTCCCATCAAATAATAATCCATTTACAGAATCTTGATAGAAATCAACATTTGGAGTTTCCTCTAACATCGTTCTCCAACACTCCGCAAATTGCATTCTATCTGATTGCACCCTAGGACTCCACATTGCGGGACCCTTGGATTTATTAAGCATCTTAAACTGTATAGCTGTTTTATCTGTAACCACTCCACTATACCCACCTAAAGCATCTATCTCTCTTACAATTTGTCCCTTTGCAATTCCACCCATTGCAGGATTACAGCTCATTTGCGCAATGTTTTGCAAATTCATCGTAATTAACAATGTATGAGCACCCATATTTGCACTTGCGGCTGCCGCCTCACTACCAGCATGACCGCCTCCTATTACGATAACATCAAATGTTGTTGAAAATAAACTCATTTTTTATAGTTCCACGTGAAACCCCGTGTTTAATTAATTGATTTTAAGATAGTTAACTCTTTTATAGCATTGTTTTCTTGAGCAGTCATCTCTTTTTGACTCTCTGGTGTTTTATCCGAAAACCCTATGTAATGCAAAACCCCATGAATCATTACTCTTTGTAATTCTTCTAAAAAAGAAACCTTAAAATCATTAGCATTATCTACAACTCTTTCTATAGATATGAAAATATCTCCTCCAACAAGCTTTCCTAAAGTATTATCAAAACTTATAATATCTGTTAATGTATCGTGTTGTAAAAACTCTATGTTTAATTTTAATAAATAAGCATCGTCACAAAAAACATAGTTTATTTCACCCGCTTCACAGTTGTGATTTAAAATAATTTTCTGAATCCATTTTTCAAAAAAGTCCTCGTTTTCTAATTTAAAATTGGTTTCGTAATTAAAACTAATCATTGTCTATCTTATTTGGTTCTAAAAAATAATTTCGAACCTTTAATTTGTAATTTTGATGCAAAGGTAATGATTGTCTATTTAATATTTCTATTTGATTATAGAACTGCTTTTTAAAATCTAAAGCCTTTTTATTGTTATTATTTGTAGCGTTACTATTAACTGTTGCTTTGCGTTTATTCTCTTTTCCCTGCTCTAAGGCAGCCTTGTCTAATTTTAGTAAATCATAGTTTAATTGTTGCATTTTTTGAATCGTGCGAGCGCTAAAACCATTTTCTAAAATTTCATTTTCTAGTTGTTCCATCGATTTTAAAACCCTTTTAACCGGACTACTATTTTTATTATTCCCTTTTTCCGACTCTTTTATAGCGGTTTGCAACTGCTGTCTTAATTGAGACTGCTGTTTATATATCTCGTACAGCTCACCGTCTAAATCATCATTTTGACCTGCTCCTTTTTCTCCCTCATTTTTTTTGCCCGGTTTCTCTCCTTTTTTTTCATCACCCTTTTCCTCTCTTGAGTTTTTACCAGGCTTGCGCCCAAGTTCTTTCGCTTTTTCTCTTCCTTTTTCCATTTTCTCAGACAACTCTCCTTGCTTTTTAATGATGTCTGGAAGACTAAAGCCTTTTCCTTTTTTACCCGCCCCCATCTTCATATTTGCGTTTTTCATATTATTTAACATTGTGCTTAAATAATCTGATAAATTGTTTGCAGAAGTCATCACATAACGCTGATTAGAAATTCCATTATCAAACCTTCCTTCAGAAAAATTTTCTAAAGATTGCTCTAAATTATAATGGACAGTTGATAAATCGTTTTGAATTTTTGAAGATATTTTAGGTAACCGCATCGAGAGTACATATAAACTATCGTCTATATGCTCAAAATAAGTTCTTATGTTATTTTGCTTTTTTAAATCTTTGCCAAAATCTGGATGCGCTATGGAAATAGCGTCAAACTTATTCATAAGGGCCTCTTGTTTAAATGAAAAAGTCATCAGGTTTTCTAAAATCTTCCGCATGTCATCCATGTTTTCTTCAATAGATTCACTCTCCATTTCTAACATCGATTTTTGCATTTTAGCGCTCATTTTTTTCATTTTCGCAGCACTCTTCTTTTGGTTTTTCTTAGCAGAACTTTTGTCTTTGCTTTTTAAACCTTCCTCAGCCTTATTTAATTCATGGTCAATGTCCTTTTTTTCCTCTTCTACATCTGGCAATTCCATCGGGTCTTTTAACCCCTTATTGTCCTTTGTTAATTCATTTAACTCCTTTTTTATTTTCTCAAAGCCTTCTTTTATTTCTTTTTGATCTTCTAAATTATCAGCATCCTTCTTTTCTAACAACCCTTGTTTCTTTGCTAAGTCATTTAATTTATTCACAATTTGCATTGTTTTTTGTTCTATATAAAACCGCTTTACCAGTTCTAGGGTTCTCTCTAAACTGCGCTCTTGTTGTTTGTTTTGTTCCGCTAATTGTTTTATTTTTTTACCTAATTCTTCTTTATTTAACTTCTCCGCAACCTTAGCAATCTCATCTAAAAGTTTCTGTTGTTTATTGTTTTTCTTTAGCTCATCAACTCTTTTCCGTAGTTCTTCTTTTTTTTCTTGAAGGGTTTTGTCTTCTTCTTTATTTTCTTTGAGGTTGTCTTGCAGTTTTTCAGTTTGAAGACGCATCATTTCTTTATATTGTTTTTGTCTTTTTAAAAAGTCATCTACCTTTTTCTTGTCTCTCCAATTAAATTTTTTATTCTTTTGTAAACCCTCTTGAAGGTTTTCTATACCACGTTGCTGCTTTTGCTGTTTAAGAATATCGCGTTCCATATTGTTAATTGTATTTCTTTGCGCGTCTAATAAGTCTTGATTTAGCTCTTCTCGTGTTCTTTCTCTATACTTAAAAACAGCACTTTTTGCTTTTTTATTTCCATTTACCATGTCATTGTCATAAACCTCAAAGAAAAGTTCATAGTTGGTTCCTTTGTTAAAAACCAAACTATCAGGAAACACATAAAAAAAAGTTTGAATATCTGCTTTAGAGATTCCTATTGCAGCTGTTTTTTGGACCTGCGGATTATGCGCTTCATAATATACCACCTGTAATTTACTTAAGCCATAATCGTCTGAAACCTGTCCAACAAATTGTCTAGGGGCCCTAGAAGTGTTGTTATTGTTTGGTTGCATTATAATTTTAGGAAAATTGTCTTTAACCATGTTTATAGAAAACTGCAGCTGCTCATAATCTTTTAATTTTTCATTAGATGAAGTAACTTGATACGTAAACGAATTCTTTATTTGTTTTGTAAACTCAAAGTTGTTCTCGCTAAACCTGGTAAATAAAAGCCGTTCTGTGTTCTCAATAAATGCAACCTCTTGAGCTTGGTTGCTTAAAATATTCCATGTAATTTTAGTCCCTTCTGGAACAACTAGGTTCCCGGAATTTGGAATCGTTTCATTCTTTTTACCAACATAAGAAGGGTATTCTAATTTTAAAATAATATTATTAATTGTTGGAGTGTTAATTATAGACAGCTGATGTCTTGTGCTTTGAACCTTGTTTGCCTTAAGAAAAAATTGCAACGACTCTTGAACACCTAAAAAGGTGAAAGAAAAATTACCTAAACCATTATTTTGTAAAAAATACTCCTGATTTTTAAATTTTATTTTTACTTCTGCAGGTATAACAGACCCAAATGTTTTAACATAAATAGTAATGTCTTTGCCTTGAACAACTTGAAGACTTTTATTTATGAGTCTAAAATAAAAAGGTGCTGGTGGTGTATATGTTGTTCTGTGATGAACAACCCGATCTAGACTCTCTGTAAGTAAATTATTATTACCAGATAATAGCGTAATTAAAAAAATTAAAACAGGTAAGATTGCATATTTAAGGTATTTTAAATTTTTACTAAAGTTTACTGCTTTTACAAACGGAACAGAAAACAACTCTTCTGATTTCTGATTGATACTTGCTATAAGTAGATCAGAATGGTCGCCCTGTTCTTTGAGTTGTAAAGTGTTTAATAATTTATCTTTTACCTCAGGAAAAAACTTCCCTATAATGTTTGAACACGCTTCAGGCGTTATTCCTTTTTGTAAACCAATTAATTTAAAAACAGGTACAATAATAAAGCGCCAGAACAGGAACACTTCAACCAAAACAAATGCCAAAAACAAAAATGTTCTTGCCATAGGTTTTAACCATAAAAAATGCTCTAAAAACAACGTACATAGTAAATAGAAAAAACCTATAGAAAAAAATAAAAAGCCCCCTCTAATTAGTTCGTTTACATAATATTTCCGCGTAAACTGATGTAATTTATCTGTAATCGTTTTAATTCCATTCATAAGTGACTAATAAAAATAAAGCTTTTCAAAAGACTCACAAAGAAATTAGCTGTTAAAAAAGATTCTTGTTTATATAAATAAAGGATTGCGCTTATTTCTAACGTCTTTTTATCCCTCTGCCATTTCAATTCTCTCTTTTTAAAACTATCTTTGCTTATTAAAAAAAACTAAAAAAATGGAATCCAATGTTCGTGTTCGTTTTGCCCCAAGTCCTACAGGACCTTTGCATATTGGTGGTGTAAGAACCGCTTTATACAATTATCTTTTTGCTAAAAAACACAATGGTACTTTTATCTTAAGAATAGAAGATACAGACCAGTCTCGTTATGTTGCAAATGCAGAAAACTATATTACAAATGCTTTAGAATGGTGCAATATTCCGTTTGATGAGGGTCCGGGAAGGAATGAAAAATTTGGACCGTACAGACAATCTGAACGAAAAAATACATACAAAGAATATGCTGACCTTTTAATTAAAACAGGATGGGCGTATTACGCGTTTGACACTTCGGAGCAGTTAGATACGCACAGAAAAGGACATGAAGCGGAAGGAAAAACCTTTATTTATAATTGGCATAACAGAGAAAAAGGACGCTTAATAAACTCTTTAGTTTTAACAAATGAAGAGGCTCAAAACAGAATTAATGCAGGTGATAATTATGTAATTCGTTTTAAAACACCACAAGACGAAATTTTACGAATGAAAGATGAAATTCGTGGAAAAATTACAATAGACACCAATACTTTAGATGATAAAATTTTATTTAAAGGAGACGGCATGCCAACCTACCACTTAGCAAATATTGTAGATGACTATTTAATGGAAATTAGCCATGTAATTCGTGGTGAAGAATGGCTACCATCAATGCCTTTACATATTTTGTTATATAGAGCGTTTGGCTGGAGTGCTCCAAAATTTGCACATTTACCACTAATTTTAAAACCCGTGGGAAAAGGAAAATTAAGCAAAAGAGATGGTGATAAGTTAGGGTTTCCTGTATTTCCGTTAGCATACAAGAATGAGGCTTCTGGTGATGTTTCTAGGGGTTATAAGGAAGATGGTTATTTTGCAGATGGTTTTATAAATATGCTAGCTTTCTTGGGATGGAACCCAGGAACCGAACAAGAAATTTTCTCTTTACAAGAACTGATAAAGGATTTTGATTTAAGTCGTGTTAGTAAATCTGGTGCAAAGTTTAATCCAGAGAAAGCACGTTGGTTCAATCAGCAATACATGCAAAGCAAAGACAATGTTGAATTAACAGATTTATACATTCCTATTTTAAAAGAAAAAGGTGTTTCAAGAGACCAAGAATATGTTTTAAAAGTGGTTTCTTCTATAAAAGAAAGAGCTGTTTTTGTAACCGATTTTTGGGAATTGTCTAGTTTCTTTTTTGAGGCTCCAATAGAATTTGATGTAAAAGCGTCAAAGAAAAACTGGAAAGAAGGAACCTCTGAATTAATGACGGCGGTTGCATTATTCCTTTCTAATATTGAAGATTTTTCATCAGAAAACACAGAAAAAGAAATTAAAGAATGGATTACGAATAAAGAAATTGGGTTTGGTAAGGTAATGCAACCACTACGATTGAGCTTGGTTGGTAAATTGGCTGGACCACATTTGTTTGATATTATAGCAATGATTGGAAAACAAGAAACAGTTAAACGAATTGAAAACGCAATTAATAAGTTATAACCTGTTCTTCACATAAATAAAAAACTCAATAATATTGAGTTTTTTTGCTTTAAACGTAACGTTTATAAAAATCTACGTCTTATAATTGGTCCTAAAATTCAGTACCTTTACTTATATATAGTATTAATTTCTAAAAACAACAGCTATGCCTACACTTCCATTACTTATTATCATCTTACTTGGTCTTATTCTTTTTGCTTCGTTATTTACTGTTAAACAACAAACTGCAGCAATTTTAGAGCGTTTCGGAAAATTTAACATTATTAGACCTTCCGGCTTACATTTTAAAATACCTGTAATAGATAAAGTTGCGGGAAGGTTAAGTTTAAAAATTCAACAATTAGATGTTATTATTGAAACAAAAACCTTAGATGATGTTTTTGTAAAACTAAAAGTATCTGTACAATACAAAGTGCTTGCAGATAAAGTATATGACGCATTTTATAAATTAGACTATCCGCATGACCAAATAACTTCTTATGTGTTTGATGTTGTAAGAGCAGAGGTGCCAAAAATGAAATTAGATGACGTTTTTGTAAAAAAAGATGACATTGCACTGGCTGTAAAAGCAGAACTAAACGATGCTATGATAAATTATGGATTTGATATTATTAGAACTTTAGTAACAGATATTGATCCAGATCCTCAAGTAAAAATAGCAATGAATAGAATTAATGCTTCCGAAAGGGAAAAAGTTGCTGCACAATACGAAGGAGATGCTCAACGTATTTTAATTGTAGAGCGCGCGAAAGCAGAAGCAGAAAGTAAGCGTTTACAGGGACAGGGTATTGCAGACCAAAGACGTGAAATTGCTCGTGGTTTAGAAGAGTCTGTAGAGGTTTTAAATAAGGTTGGCATCAACTCACAAGAAGCTTCTGCTTTAATTGTTGTGACGCAGCATTATGATACTTTACAATCTATTGGTAGTGAGACAAACAGTAATTTAATTTTATTACCAAACTCACCACAAGCGGGTAGCACTATGTTGAATGACATGGTAGCCAGTTTTACCGCAAGCAACCAAATTGGTGAGGCAATGAAAAATCAAAATAATAAAGAAACAAAATAAAGCATTTAGGATCAAATAAAAAAAGCATACTACTTAGTATGCTTTTTTTGTTTCTACACGTAAGAACTTATTTTTTTAACGTCTCTAGATATAAAAAAGCTCAATCTATGTTTAGATTGAGCTTTTTACTTATTTTATTTAAAAGTAAATTTTACTTTTTTTCTTCTATTTTTTCTTCTGGATCTTCCTCTTTAGCGGCGTTTTTAAACTCTTTAATTCCACCACCTAAGCCCTTCATTAATTCAGGTATCTTTTTACCACCAAAAAAAAGTAAAGCCACTACAACAATAACAGCTATTTGTACACCACTTACCATTCCAAAAAATATAGAGAAACTATGCATCTTTTTTTATTTTATTCGCTACAAATATACAAAAACTTTTATTTTGAGCCCTGCTAATTCTTCTATTCATTTCTTTTTTCTATAATACCACCTATTATCCTTTTATCTTTTACAACCTTTGGGTTTCCTTTATAAAAAATGGCACCACCAAAACTAACTTTAGCATTTAATGCTTCTCCCGCTGTTACTTCTGCTTTTGCGCCTGTTCCCGCCTTAACAGTAGAATTCCCAATAGCCTTTAAATTAAAACCATGATAAACCCCATATAAATCTACATCTACTTCTTGGTTTTTTGCCGTTCCAGAAACTTTAATAATACCGCCAGAAGAGGCTCTAATTGTTAAATACTTAGTTGTAGTCGTAATATTAATAAATGCCCTTTCTTGTGCGTTTAAATCAATATTCTCTTGATTAAATTCTTTCGCAGTAATTGTTGTTCCTTGATTCGCATCAATAATATTAATATTTTTACTATAATAAAGTTTAATTTTAACCTCTCCTTCTGCAATGTTTTCTGTGGGCTTTAAAGAAAAAGGTAAAGATAATTTTAATGTATTATTTACATTTTTAATTTTCACTTTTTCTGATTTATCTCCAACAATTTCTATCCGCTGTTCTGTAGATTTAATTAACTCTACTTCAATACCGTTGTAAACCTTAATAATATTAAAATCACCTAAATTTTTAGTTACGGCTGTTTGTGCTGCTGTTATTAAACTAATAAACAAAGCACAAATAAAAATTATTTTATTCATTTTTAAGTTTTTTATGTGATAAATTTAATAAAAATTAATCTTCTATAAGGTTAAAATCTAAATGTTTACGCTCTAAATCTGCTTTTTTTACTTGAATCTTAACCTCATCACCTAATTGATACATTTTTTTTGATGTTTGTCCAATAATAGCGTGTTGCTTATCATCAAAAACATAAAAATCACTTTTTATATCTCTAATCCTTACCATACCCTCGCATTTATTAGAAGAAATTTCTACATAAATTCCCCACTCTGTAGTACCGGTTATTACGCCATCAAAAACTTCGTCTTTATGATCTTGCATGTACTTTACTTGCATGTACTTAATAGAAGATCTTTCTGCCTTAGAGGCTAATTCTTCTCTATTTGAGGAGTGTTTACATTTTTCTTCAAACTTATCTGCTTTTGGCGTGTCTCCGCCATCTAAATAGTGTTGTAACAATCTATGTGTCATTACATCTGGATACCGTCTAATAGGTGATGTAAAATGACTATAATAATCAAATGCCAAACCATAATGACCAATATTCTGAGTTGTATACACCGCTTTTGACATTGTTCTTATTGTTAAGGTTTCAATCATGTTAGATTCTGCCTTACCGTGCACATCGCTTAAAAGTTGATTTAAAGATTCTGACGTAGTTTCTTTAGTGTCAGTATTTATTTTATAACCAAACTTACGAACCATGTTTTGTAAAGAAGCTAGTTTTTCGTCATTTGGCTCATCATGTACTCTATAAATAAACGTTCTGTTTGTTGCTTTTCCTTTAGAAAAACCAATGTATTCAGCAACCTTTCTATTTGCTAATAACATAAATTCTTCAATTAACTTATTAGCATCTTTAGATTCTTTAAAGAAAACCCCTACTGGATTCGCTTTTTCGTCTAAATTAAACTTCACCTCTACCCTATCAAAAGAAATTGCACCTTGTTTCATTCTTTTTTTACGAAGAATTTTTGCTAATTCATCTAACTTTAAGGTAGCTTCTACAACTTCTTTAGTTACTTCATAGGCCTTATCTGTAATAGAAATAGCCTCAGGCATTTTATAAGCATTTACATCCTCAGATAAAACGCAATTTTCAATAATAGATTGTGCCTCTTCATAAGCAAAACGTTGATCTGAATAGGTTACTGTTCTACCAAACCATTCTTTAATAATTTCTGCTTTTTTATTAATTTCAAACACCGCAGAAAAAGTTAATTTTTCTTCATGTGGTCTTAAAGAACAAACGCCATTACTTAACATTTCTGGTAACATTGGTACTACTCTATCTACTAAATAAACAGAGGTTGCTCTTTTATATGCTTCGTCATCTAAAATCGTTTTTGGTTCTAAATAATGTGAAACATCTGCAATATGAATACCTACTTCATAATTACCGTTTTCTAATTTTGTAAATGACAAAGCATCATCAAAATCCTTTGCGTCTTTAGGGTCTATTGTAAAAGTTAAATCTTTACGCATGTCTCTACGTTTAGAAATTTCTTCTTTTGTAATTTCTATCGATAAATTTTCTGCTTCTTTTTCTACTTCTAATTCAAACTCGTAAGGCAAATCATATTCTAATAAAATAGAATGCATTTCTGTATTATGATCTCCTGGTTTTCCTAAAACTGTGGTAATTTTTCCAAATGGGTTTTTAGAATTTTTCGGCCAATCTATAATTTTAGCTTGTACTTTATCACCGTGTTCTGCCCCATTCATTTTATTTTCTGAAATAAAAATATCTGCGTACATTTTATTATTATCTGGCACTACAAAACCAAAATTTTTGTTTTTTTGTAAAACACCAACAAACTCAGTTTTTACACGTTGTAAGATTTCCACAACATCTGCTTCCATTTTCTTACCACTTCTAATTTTATAAACGTATGCTTTTACAGTATCCTGATGTAAACCTTTTCCTAAATTATTATTAGGTATAAAAATATCATCTTCATAATCATCAGATATAAAACTGTCTCTTATACACATCTGACGCTGCCGACGACTCCTTACGTGTAGAT
>OJEO01000303.1_pt1 | contig 20186 bp, 19 predicted proteins | sample 1593621 | NCBI WGS metagenome assembly OJEO01 (sample SAMN05416875, study PRJEB24817) | seawater metagenome | isolation source: Sea water | place: Canada:Atlantic | collected 2013-11
CTACACGTAAGGAGTCGTCGGCAGCGTCAGATGTGTATAAGAGACAGATTAAATATTGTTCGGTTTCTGAAGCGTTCTCTATATATTCTTTAATTTGAACTTTTGTCGGTAAATCCTCTACGTTTCCTAGCATTCCCAGGTCGTTTCCAGTTAAAATTTTACTTTTCCGAATCGGTTCTGGTAACGCATCTACACCAATCCCTAACGTTCTAATTGGTTTTGGCACTTCAAACATGCCTACTTTAGATCGACTATACCAGTTTCCACCCATACGCGCTACCGTATCAATTTTAGCGGGATCTATGGCTCCTTTTCCATCCAATATTTCTTCATCGACATGGACTTTTACCACTTCGCAGATTACTAAGTTTCCAGCACCGCCTTCTTGTCCTGTTTCGATCACTTGTTTCACCTTACACTCAAACTGAACGGGCGATTCAGCTACTCGAGGTGGTTTTACGACATCAGACTTAATTTCGGTGAAACCTGCTTTTACAAATTCGTTTACACCTCTATCATATTCCGTAGAAGATAAACTCATTTGTTGCACCATTGCGTGGTTTACAATGTTAATGACCACTTCTTTGGTTTCCAATACATTTTCTAATGTATGTTTGACAGTGTTTCCACGAACCCTACGAGCCGGCGAAAAAATCATGGTTGGCGGGTTGGCACCAAAAACATTAAAAAAACTAAAGGGTGATAAATTTACATGTCCATCTTTATCTACCGTACTGGCAAAGCAAATGGGACGCGGTGCTACGGCTCCAACGAGGTAGCCGTGTAATTTTCCAGTGCTAATTTCTTGTGGGTCAATACTCATCATAGTTTACAAATGTACCCAAACTAAAAAGTTTGTAAAAATTTGATTGTACAATAATATCAACATATTTGCTTTATATTTAAACCCCTCTCTTGAAAAGAATGGAAAGAGTACAAATTGCTTTTAAATTTTTTCTATGTTGAACAAAACAGCTTTTACCCGTTGGTTCTTTATTGTTGCATCCATTGTTATTATTGGTCTTATTTTATGGAATACCCTTGTGTTTTTTAATCAGTTAAAGGACGACGAACGTAATAAAATGGAGGTTTGGGCCGCCGCGCAAGAGGAATTGCAAAAATTGAACACATCAGAAAATGCGGTAAGTGAAACGGTTTCGGTGGTAATACAAAGCAATAATACCACCCCAATGATTAGCTATATTCACGAAGCCGATAGTTACAACGATCGAAATATCCCCAAAAATCTTGTAAATACAGATGAAAAAAGACAAAAATTAATCGCCCAGTTTAGCTCAGAATACAAGCCTATTGAAATTTATTATGACAATCAATTGTTTCAAACCATTTACTACGGTAACTCTCCACTCATCAATAAGTTGAAATATTACCCAGCCGTGCTAATTATCGTTATGCTGCTCATCTTCTTAGCGTTATACCTATTCTATAAAACATCAAAATCTGCCGAACAAAATAGATTATGGGCTGGGATGGCTAAAGAAACGGCCCATCAAATTGGCACTCCGTTATCTTCACTAGTAGGGTGGACCGAAATTTTAAAAGAAGAAAACGTAAATCAAGAATATGTTACCGAAATAGAGAAAGATGTAGACCGTTTGCAAACCATTACCGAACGGTTTTCAAAGGTTGGATCCATTCCGAAACTTGAAAAAGCTGATCTGGTTGCCGAAACACAAGCTTCTTTTGATTATTTAAAACGGCGAAGTTCAAAGTTAATTCAGTTTGAATTACATATCCCCGATGAACCTGTTCCGGTGCTCTTAAACCCGCAACTTTTAGGCTGGACCATCGAAAATTTAGTGAAAAATGGTATTGATGCCATGAGAGGAAAAGGCACGATTACCATTTCAATTGAAAAAAATACCAAAAAAGCATACGTACGAATTACCGACACTGGAAAAGGTATTTCAAAAAGAAATTATAAGAAAGTATTTGTACCTGGATTTACCACTAAAAAAAGAGGATGGGGACTGGGACTTTCATTAGCAAAACGTATTATTGAAACATACCATAATGGAAAAATATACGTTTTAAACAGCACCCCTGGAAAAGGAACCACCATAGAATTAGTATTACGCTTAGAAAATTAAAATGATAACAAAACACATTTTACACACAGCTCGTTTAAACAATAACTGCCCAGAATGTTTTGATACCGAAGGATTGGAATTTACTTTTACACAAGAGGAAAAACACAGCAAGTTTTACAATCAAGCCAGTAAAGAAATTGATGAAAAATTATATTGTCACACCTGTAAAAACATTATTTATCCTGTAAACTGGACAGAAGATATTGAGCGGGTGTATCAATATCATAAAAAGCAAGTACATCCAGTATCAACCTCCATGCAGTTAAAATCCTTAACTCATATTCTTATTTTAGCAGGTATTGTAGTAATTGCAGCAGTTGTTTTTTTACTTTGGAATGCGAACTAATCTAAATTTTTATGAATAGCAGCTGCTAATTCTTTAAATTCTTCTTCGGTCATTTTAACCTTTTTAGAAAAATCCATATCGCTCATTTCATTTAACGGAATTAAATGCACGTGTACATGGGGAACTTCTAGACCAATAACGGACATCCCTACTCGTTTGCAAGGAACCGTCTCTTCTAGCGCTTTTGCTACCCGTCGTGAAAATTGCATTAATTGCAGATACATATGTTCTCCCAGATCGAAAATTTTATCAACTTCCTCTTTTGGGACACATAAGGTATGTCCTTTTGTATTCGGGTTTACATCTAAAAAAGCAATGAAGTTATCATCCTCCGCTATTTTATAGCTCGGTATTTCGCCTTTAATTATTTTAGTGAATATAGTTGACATAATTTAATCCCTCGTAATTTCAAGAATTTCAAATTTCATGGTTCCATTAGGCACGCTAATTTCAGCTGTATCACCAACTTTCTTGCCTAAAAGACCTTTTCCTATAGGTGAATCTACGGAAATTTTACCGGTTTTTAAATCGGCTTCACTCTGTGCTACCAACTTATATTGCATTTCGGCACCAGTAGATTGGTTTTTTATTTTTACGTTAGAATGCACCAAAACTTTTGATGTATCTAATTGTGATTCATCAATTACCCGAGCATTAGCAACAACTTCTTCTAATTTTGAAATGCGCATTTCTAACATACCTTGTGCTTCTTTTGCAGCATCATATTCGGCATTTTCACTTAAATCTCCCTTGTCACGGGCTTCTGCAATGGCTTGGGAAGCTTTAGGTCGCTCTACATCTTTTAACTGATTAAGCTCACCCCTCAATTTTTTTAATCCTTCTGCAGTATAATAAGATACTTTACTCATAACTTCATCGTTTGTGTTATAAACACGGTTATTCTTTAATTTTATCTAGAACTCCAAGTTACCTTGGCGTTAAGTTTTTAAACACAAAAAATCCCATGCGCTTGACGGGATCTGTTCTAACAAATATACTAAAAAATAACTTGTTGCGTAAATTATTGTAATTTCGCACTCGAAAAAATTAACTATGAAAAAAATTGCTTTCCTATTCTTACTTATTACCGTAATCGCTTGTAAAAGTAACGATGACAATGTAGATGACAACCCTTTTTTAACGTCTCCTTTGGTGAATTTAAACCTCAACTTAAACTTACCACAATACAACCCGCTTAAATTCCCAGGGAACTCACTGATAATTACTCAGCAGGGTATTCGAGGGATTGTTATTTACAATGTAGATAACAACATATACCACGCATTTGAGTTAAGCGATCCCAATCATGTCCCGAACGATTGTTCTCGAATGGAAATTGATGGTATTGAAGCAACGTGCCCATGTGAAAACGACACAAATAAATACAATATAGTTACAGGTCAAAATACAGTTGATCCCAGTCTTTACCCTATGCAACGCTATCGTGTTGAGCGAGTAGGCGACAACGTTCGGGTTACAAATTAACACCTCGACTTTGCTCAGCATCCAAATTAATTTAATAATTTACGCCCACCTATCTAACCAGCAGGTGGGCGCTCAGTATTAATTAAAACTTTATAGTTGCGCCCAATAAGAAATTAGTCTTCGCTTGTGGATAAAAGCCAGCACCTTCAAATGTGGTGACATTTCCTTGTTCGTTTTCACCCTCGAATGTAAAAAAGTATCCATTGGATACATATTCTACGTTAAAAATGTTGTTTACCAATCCTGTGAATAAGATTTCGTTTACAAAAGGAACATTTTCCCAGCGATACGCGACATTCAAGTTATTGATAAAATAGCTGTCTAGTTTTGATACTTCGCTGTCAATATTACCCATAAATTGTTCGCCCACAAATTTTGACAATAATGCCAATTGTACGTTTTTAATAGGACGGAACTCTAGCATGTTTCCAGCTACGATTTCTGGAGAAAAAGAAATGTTCGTTTTTCCTAAGTTGACCAGCGATCCATCTTGAGAAGCTACAAAATCTATATTTTTATTCGAGCTTAACGCAATATTGGGGCGTATACTTATTTTTTCTGAAATAATAATATTTGCATCCACTTCTAGTCCTAAACGGTAACTTTCGCCGCTAGTAGTTCGTAACGGTGCACCTACATCATTTAATTCTCCTGAAAGTACCAATTGGTCTTTGTAATCCATGTAAAAAAGGTTGGTGTTTACCTGAACTTTCTGTGAAGCGTAACGCCACCCTAATTCAAAATCGTCTAATTTTTCAGGAGTGGTGATATCTTCTTCAAAATCGTTTCGGGTAGGTTCGCGATGTGCTCTTCCGTAAGAGGCATAAAACTGATTGGCATCATTCAACTGAAACGAAACCCCTGCTTTTGGATTAAAGAAGCTATACGTTTCATCTACATTGAGTGGCACAATATCTGAAGAAATCCCTCCTGTTTCATACTGTATAAAACGCCCTTGTAAGTCTCCAAAAACTTGCCATTGATCATTAAAACGATAGGTAGCCTTTGCAAAAGTTGTAAATTCATTTTTAGTAGCATCGCTAAAATAATACCGATCGCGAATTTCAGAATCGCTTGCATAACGTGCCCAAATTACTTCGCCATAGTGATCACCTTTATAAATACTGTAAAATGTTCCTGCCGAAACGCTAAGTGCATCATTTTTGTAGTTAATATTGGCATTTACGGCATAAAAATCATTATCTAACCAACGGCGACGTATTAAATCGGTTGTATTAATGGTTTCACCACCAATTTCGATAGGCTCAAATCCATAAGTTCCAAAATCTTCATCTTCTTTGTATTGCTCAAAATATCCTCTTCCGTAGGTGTAGTTTAACGCCACATTACTGCTCCAGTTGTTATCGTATCGCTGGTTCCAGAGTACTTGATAATGGTCTTGGGCGTAATTATCAATTTCATTATCATAAAACTGGGTGTTGCCCTCTTCATCGGTGTACTTTCCAGAAGGATTATAGGTTCTATCTTCCTCTAATTTTTCGGCATCGATACCGTTCCAGGCTTGGTAGGTTTCTTCGGTTCCGCCAAAAGTCAATACTTTTATAAGGGTATTTTGGTCTTTATAGGCTCCTTGTAAAAAATAGGACTTTAAATCGGAACTCGCTCTATCAATATATCCGTCCGATTCAATTTTGGATAACCGTCCGGCAATTTCCACGCGATCTTTTAATAATCCGGTGCTGAATTTCACATTGTGTTTTCGGGTGTTAAAAGATCCAAATGAGTTTGAAATTTCACCATATGCTTCTTCTGAAACTTCATCGGTTAAAATATTTAAACTCGCTCCAAATGCTCCGGATCCATTACTTGAGGTTCCTACACCCCGTTGCAATTGCAAGTTTTGAATAGAAGATGCAAAGTCGGGCAGATTAACCCAAAAAGAGCCTTGACTTTCCGAATCGTTAAACGGAATTCCATTAAGTGTTACATTTACTCGCGAAGCGTCACTACCCCGCACCCGAATGTAAGTGTACCCCACTCCAGCTCCAGCATCGCTAGTGGTAACCACAGACGGTAAATAATTGAGTAAATAGGGAACGTCTTGTCCCAAATTGCGAGTTTCCAGCTCTTCCTCATCGAGGTTTGAGTGCGTAATTGGTGAGTCTGCATCTACGCGAACTGCTTGGATGAATACTTCTTCCAAACTTTCAACTTTAGTTGAATCTTGCTGTGTTTCTTGTGCGACAACTGCTAAGCTTGTTGTTAATAAAGCAGCCGAAATAAATAAGGATTTCATTCGTAAAAAATTTAATTACGAATAAAAGGGGCCATTATTCTCGATTAATAAAAGGTTTTAAATTTCCAGCAAAAACGACTTTCACTGGCTACAACTGCTTGTTGTTCTTTTCCTAAACAGCATTACCTGTTCTAGGTTCTATGGGTATAATCTCAGCCTTTATAAGTACAGCTTTCAAACGACGAAGCACAAATATTTTCACTTTTTGTACTTTCAACTTCGTATTTCGTACTTTTTTGGCACCCCTTTGAGATGTGCGACAAAAGTAAGGAACACTGTCACATTGTAAAAGCCTAATCCTACTTTTTTATCATATCCTTAATAGGGTGACGTTTACATTGTATGTATTTTTGAAATATGCCAAAAACTAAAAACAGATTTACCTTTAAAATCATCCTCAGCTATCTGGTGTTAGGAGCTTTAGCCGTTGTTGTAGGCTATTTTATTTATTCTGAATACAAAAACTACCTTAGTAATACTACCGAGAAAACTGAAGAAAAAAAGTTTTTCGCCACAGGATCGCTTATTAATTTGGTGTATGAAGCCGATAGCTTTTCGCGTTTAGCCTTACTTACCCAAAAAGAAGAAGATTACAATAAATACATCACTCTAAGTGATTCACTTTTTGAAAAAATTGAAAATATAAAATTACTCACCAGCTATGATTACCAAAAAAAGCAACTAGACAGTGTTCGCGAACTTCTTACTGAAAAGAAAAAAAATATAAAGCAGCTTCGTATTTTAAAGATTACCAATAGTCAAGATACATCGCTGGATGATATTTTAAATGAGTTTAAAAAATTAGACACGTCTATGGGCAAGCTAACGTTAGAAACGTTTGTAGAAAATCCTTCCATTCTTAGCCCAAAAGAACGTGCATTCTGGAACTCATATATTGATATTATAAACCAAAATAATGAAGTGGACACCACGCAAGTACAAACTCGTGTGGTCGATTCTATGCTGGCACAATCGCGTTATCTTGTGGCTGAAGCCAAACGAGAAAATTCGCGTTCCCGGCTGGCACTTCAACAAAAAGAAAATGAATTGATTAGAAACGATTTAACTCTTTCTTCTCAACTAAGGCGGATTATTACCGATTTTGAAGCTGAAAACATAAAACTGAACAACCAAGAGAAAGAAAACAAAGAAGCCTCGGTAGAGCGTACCGTTACAATTTTACAGGGTGCTGCAGTTGTTGGGTTTGTTGTAATTTTATTGTTTACATACTTTATCTTAAGTGATTTTTTTAGAGCCGAACGTTTTAAACAATCATTAGAAAAATCGAAAAAATATGCAGAGGATTTACTTAAAAGTAGAGAACAATTAATCGCCACCGTTAGCCATGATCTTAAAACGCCCTTAAACACAATTGTAGGTTACACGGGGTTAATGGAAAACACTTCCCTTTCAGAAAAGCAACACCATTATATAAATCAAATTAACTCAGGTTCGCAATACGTATCGAAATTAGTGAACGATTTACTCGATTTTTCAAAACTAGAGGCGGGAAAATTAAAAATGGAGTCAGTTCCCTTTTCATTGGAAAATTTGCTGCAGCAAACAGCAGAAACCTATCGAGATATATATTCAGATAAGCAAGTACAGCTTTTGGTTACCGTAGCTCCTGAATTACAAAACAAGGTGTTTGAAAGTGATCCACTGCGAATGCAACAAATTCTAAATAATCTGGTTGGCAACGCTTTCAAATTTACTGAAACCGGAAGCATTGAACTAAAAGCCACGTTGCAAAAAGCCAGGAAAAAAACGGTTCGAGTTAAAATCGATATAATAGATACCGGTATTGGTATTTCAAAAGAAAAGCAACAGCTCATTTTTAAAGAATTTACCCAAGCTGAAGCCGATACAGCTAAGAAATTTGGCGGTTACGGACTTGGGTTGGCTATTTCTAAAAAATTAGCCAGCCTCCTTGACGGAAGCCTTAAAGTGAAAAGCAAGCCCAATAAAGGAAGTACGTTTACACTACAAATGCCTTTAAAAAAATCTGATCGAACCATCCGTAATTCAGTAAAAACTCCCGAAACGGCTTTTAAAAATTTGAAAGCTGTCGTGTTTGATGATGACCCGGCCATGCGAACCATGCTTACAGAATTGTTTGAGCAAATGAACATCGAAGTTCGTGATTTTGAAAAATTTTCCACTTTTAAAAAATGGAAAGAAATGAATTTTGATTTTGTGTTGACTGACATACAAATGCCAACAACCAATGGTTTTGAAATTTTAGAACATTTAAAAAATGGAGTTGTAAAAAATTACACCAACCAACCGTTAATTGCCATGACGGGAAGCCGGGAACACTCCAAACAAACGTATCTTGACAAAGGGTTTGCGGCCGTTCTTCAAAAACCATTTACGAAAGGTGATTTACTAGCTGCTTTACAGAAGCTATTTCCCAATAATTTCTCTAATACTTCTGAAAAAACTTCATCAAACTCCTTAAAAGAAAAAAGTGATCTTTACGACCTTACTTTATTAAAATCATTTTTAGAAACAGAAAAAGCACTACAAGAAGTACTAACGGTTTTTTATTCCGAAACCAAAAAAGATATGGCTCAACTAAAAGCTTTTATTGAAGAAGAAAACATTGAAGATATTAGCCAAACAGCACACAAAATGCTAACGATGTGCAGACAAATCGATGCTAAAAAAGTAATTCCTATCCTTGAAAAGTTGGAAGATATTTCAGTAGAAGAAAAAAGCAACCTACCTTCTCTTTTTAAAGATTTAGATATTGAAATCAACACCTTGATTACAAATTTAAAACAGAGCGATTAAAGCTCAATATTGTACTGTTCTATTTTATTATAAAGGGTCTTACGGGTAATATTTAATAATTTAGCAGCACGCGATTTATTATTTCCCGTCTCTTTTAAAGCGTTTAAAATTAATTGCTTTTCGTTGCTTTCTTTTGAAAAATCGGTTGTTTTGGTCGCTGTTTCTTTAGCCGTAACTACCTCCCTTGGTATTACTTCCAGCGGTATTTTCTCATCCGGAGTTAAAAGCACGGAACGTTTAATAATATTTTTCAATTCCCTAAGATTTCCCGGCCAAGCATATTGTTTAAAAGCAGTTTCCACTTCTTTTGAAAGTCCCATTACGTTTTTGTTCAGGGATTGGTTGGCTTGTTCTAGAAAAAATTCGGTAAACAAAAATAAGTCTTCGCTTCGTTCGCGTAACGAAGGTATATGAACAGAAAACTCGTTTAAACGGTGGTATAGATCTTCTCGAAACCTACCGTCTTCAACGGCTTTGGTTAAATCTTCATTGGTTGCTGATATAATACGCACATCAACGTGGATTTCTTCATTACTTCCCACGGGCTTTATTTTCCGTTCTTGTAAAGCACGCAATAATTGAACTTGATTTTCATACGAAAGATTTCCTACTTCATCTAAAAACAGTGTTCCTGTATCTGCTGCTTCAAAATGTCCTTTTTTATCGTTAACGGCTCCGGTGAAACTTCCTTTTACGTGACCAAAAAATTCACTTGACGCAATTTCTTTAGGAATGGCTCCACAATCTACTGCAATAAAAGGTCGATTACTACGGCTGCTGTAATTATGAATGGCATTTGCCGCCACTTCTTTACCCGTACCGCTTTCACCTTGTATAAGCACACACATATCGGTTGGGCCCACTAATTCTAAGTATTGATTGAATTTTTTTGAAGCTTCACTGATTCCGGTAACAAAATTATTTTCTTTAAGAACCTTATTTGTTTGCGGTTTTGGAGTGGTTTGATCTTTAAGAGGTGGAGTTTCTTCTTGTTTTTCTGAAACAGTTTTTACCGTTTTTTCAGAAGCTTGCTCTATAATCATTAATAACTCTTCGGGACGAAAAGGCTTTGATATATAATCTAAGGCACCTTTTTTTATGGCCTCGACAGCAGTGTTTACTTCGGCATAACCCGTCATTAAAATAACGCGGGTTTTGGGATAGGTTTCTTTAACGTGTTCTAAAAGCGACATTCCGCTATCGTCTGGTAATTTTAAATCGGTAATCAGTAAATCGAAATGCGTTTCTTGTAATTTTTCTTTTCCTTCAGTACTGTTACTGGTTGTGGTCACTGAAAAATCTTTTCTTTCTAAAAATGTCGCTAGCATTTTCCCGAATGCGATATCATCTTCAACGATAAGGATTTTATGTGTCATATGCTTTTTGTCTCCTCACAAAAATACGGTCTATGAAAGAAGCAGACTTTTAAAGTTATCATAAAAAAAGGATGCCCCGAAGGACATCCCAAATATATCGAATATAATCAAGTGAATTATTTAGTTTTTAACCACTGACCATCACTATTTGCATAAACAGTTTTCTCTTTCTTGTCTGCTGTTGCCAATACTAATTTGTATTGATCTTTTGCATTTTTATATGCTTTAGATACAGTTGCGCCTTCAAATTTTTTCGCTACTGCGTCTTGAATGGCTTGTGGTAATTCTGATGCTTTCACTTCAGTAAAACCTTGTGTAGCGGCTGCTTGTTGTACAGCTACTGTTTGCTCTAATGTTGTTTGATCACTTGATGCTTGTGCAATGGCTCCATCTTGAGCGTTTACTGCTGTTAATGATCCTATTGCTAATGCGGTTGCAAAAAATAACTTTTTCATAGTTCTAAAATTTTATATTAATATTTCGTTTCTAAATTTGATTTATATAATGAAAAAGTAGTGCCATCAAAACCCCTAAACACCCAAAAAGGACGGTGTCCCTTAATACAATGGGGTTAAGAAGTTTTTACGTATCAATTTAAAAGTTTATAAAGTGTGTAAATTAACTAAACACCTGTGTAATTTTCTCACAAAAGGTGTTTCTTCATTATTTGCACCGTTATCTTTAATTAATTATGCTATATGTTTAGATGTTTTACATCCTCTTGAGAAACCGTTTTCTCAGGAATATAAATACGAAGCATAAAAAAAGGGATGCCCCGAAGGACATCCCAAAAAGTATTGAATCTAGCTAATTCAAACTACTAGTTCTTATTTTTACTCATCTTCATTTTCATTTTCTTCTTCATCCACTCACCGTCAGCACTTGCATATAGAGTTTTCTCTTTTTTATCAGCTGTTGCAATAACAACTTTATATTCTCCTTTAGCATTTTTGTATGCTTTCGATACGGTAGCACCTTTAAAATCGGTAGCCACTGCTTCTAATACGGGTTTTGGTAATTCAGTTGCTTTAATCTCTTTAAAATCCTGTGCAACGGTTTCTTGTGCATCTACAGTTTGTGTCATTGCCGCCTCATCTGTTGATGTTTGAGCGATTGCTTTATCTTGAGCATTTACTGCGGTTAATGTTCCTACTGCTAATGCTGTTGCAAAAATTAACTTTTTCATAATTCTAAATTTTATAATTAATATTTCGTTTCTTAATTTGGTTTATATAGTGAAAAAGTAGTGCCACTAAATTCAAATCACCAAAAATCCTTTCAAATTGCCTGTTATTATTAATATAACAAGGTTTTATCCGTTTCTAAACTCATTACGTAAAGTGTGTAAACCTGTGTAAAAAAATACACACCTGTGTAATATTCACCCACGAAGTCTTTTAAACTATGGCTTTATTTCTTCTAGAAAAGACATAAAAAAAGGGATGCCCAAATGGACATCCCCGAAGTATTGAATCTAACTACTGCAGCTTACTGCTTCTTAATCCACTCACCTTTGCTATTAGCATAAACGGTTTGTTTAGCTTTATCTGCTGTGGCAAGCACTAATTTGTATTCCCCTTTTTCATTTTTGTAAGCTTTAGATACGGTAGCGCCTTCAAATTCTTTCGCTACTGCTTCCAATACTAGTTTTGGTAGTTCGGTAACTTTAATTTCTTTATAGTCTTGCACGGCAGCTTCTGGTGCTTCTGCGCTAATGGCTGCTGCATCTGTAGATGTTTGTGCGACTGCTTGTGCGTTAATTGCGGTTAAAGATCCTATTGCCAATGCGGCGGTAAAAATTAACTTTTTCATAGTTTTCAAGTTTTAGTGTTGTTTGTTATTTGACTTGTATAATGAAAAAGTAATGCCACGTTAGACAACATGGCTTTTATTGACACATAAGAACCTTTAAATCAGTGTTTTAGTTGATTTTAAGAAATTCAAATAAAATTAAAAATTGTGTAAAGTATAGGTACAGTTGTGTAAAAAGTATACAGAAATTGTATTTAATTACTCAATTTTGGGAGGTTTGCGGTTGGTTTTCTTTAAAGCAGTCTTCTTTTTCGATTTTAAACGCTTTTCGATTGCTTTTCTAGGCGTTTTAGTTTTTTTACGTTTTTTTACTGGCTTTAAGCTATATTTTAATAAATCGATTAAACGCTGTATTACTATGGCTTTATTGCGATGTTGACTTCTGCTCTCGCTAGAGTGTAAGCTTAAAATTCCTTCCGAAGATATTTTATTTTGAAGTTTTTGTTGTACCCGTTGTTTTTCTTGATCGCTTAATGCTTGTGAATCTTCCACATGAAAACTAATCTCAACTTTGCTGGACGTTTTATTCACATGCTGACCGCCCGGCCCACTGCTTCGCATGGCCTTAAAAGAGAGTTCTTTTATCAGTTTCTCGGTATTCATGCTAAGTATTGGGTCGATGTTCGGGTTGCAATAAGTCGTTTACGGTTTTTACAGGATTAAACGTAAGTAAAGGGACTTCTATAAAAACGGTATTCCATTTTGCCATAGCCCCATTCCAAAGTCCAGGGAGTTCTAACGCTTTTAATGGTTTTCCGTCTTGCGACTTGGAGGAAATAAAACCGGTATTTGGATCGCTGTATTTTTTTAAATCAAACTTCTCCCCTTTAAAATTTCGGATACCACAGACTAAATCTACAGGGTTAAAGTGAGTAGCTTCATTTAAAATTGCTTTTTGATGAGCATCTTTGGTGTCTATTTGAGCTGTTTCCACAATTTGTAAGGTAGTTTCACCTTCATCACCTTTTACCCAAAAAGGACCACCGCCGGGAGCACCCGTGTTTTTAACCACGCCACACACCCGTATCGGTCTATTAAGTTTATGATACAATGCTTCTTTGGTTTTAGGAAGCTCTTTACAGTTTAGGTGATTCCATAGAAAAGATTGTATTTCTTTAATTTCTTCTTCTGAGCTGGTTTCATTTGAAAGTTTTTCAAGAAATTCAAAAGTTCGTTGTTGCAACCATAACAACTTACCAGCCAACACCTTTTTATAGTACGCTATTTCTTCAACATGCTCCCGAATAATAACGTTGTCTATATTTTTAATAAAAACAATATCGGCATTCACTTCATTTAAATTTTCCAGTAATGCCCCATGGCCCGAAGGACGGAAAGTGAGATTATCGTTCTTATCCCTAAACGGTTTATTTTCTTCGGTTACGGCAATAGTGTCGGTTTCTTTTTTCTGAAAGGAATACGAAATATGAAAGTTAATCTTCGTCAGTTTTGTCAACCTATTTTTTACTGCTTCAAATTCTTCCTTAAATTTTGAAACGTGTTCTTCTGAAAATGTAAAATGCAAATACGCATTGTCTTTTGCCGAAGCATAAAAGGCAGCTTCATATAATTGTTCTTCAAAAGCTGTTGTGTAGTATTTTTGATATTTATGAAACGGAATTAACCCTTTAGGTAATTTTTTATATCCTAACCCTTCCTTTTCTAGCATCGCCTTTACAAAATAATGGGCACGCTTTCCTTTTTTACTGGTTTTATAATCTGGGTATAATTCACGGATTTTTTTTCGTACCTCGTTTACAAAAGCAAATTCTTTTAAATTACTTAAAAAAGTATCCAACGCTTTATGATTTCCCTTTTTAATATACTTATTTAAGGTTTTTGCATCGGGCTTGTAATCTTCTAAAAACTGATGCAAAAATTTGAACATGCGCGTCGCTGCTCCTGAAGCCGGAACAAACTTCACCAATTCCAATTGTTCTTTTTCAGACTCAAAAAGTTGAATTAGCTGTTGTTGGTTTTCTTCTGAAATTTCTTCAATTCCGTTACCAATAGAGGCTGTTGTTACCACATTAGAATATGGTATCCCTTTTACAAAAGTTTCCAATTGCTTGGCTATACTTTCTACAGTATGGCCGCTTTCTTTTATTTGGTTTACATCCTTTTGGTTTAACATATTCAATTCTTGCTCAATTCTTCAATGGTTTTTATAGCAGCTTTCATTCGCTGTTCTACAGAACCTTTTAAAATAGTGTACGGGAGTTTTTTTTTGCGTAATTCTGCTTCAAAAATAGTAAACATTTTAATTCTATCGTTGGGGCGGTCCCTTAATTTGTCTGCTTCCCAAGGCACATCAACGTACGTTAAAAAATAATGGTGATACTGATTTTCTTCTACAGCCTTTTTAATTTCCGAAGGACAAAATCCGTTGTAATAATATTCAGAATAAACCTGTATCTCCAATAAATTTGTATCACAAAAAAGGAGTTTAGTTGCTTTTTTGGTAGCCTTATTTTCTGAAGCTATTTGTCCTTTAGCGATAGGAATCAGGTCATCACGCGTAATGGTTTCTTGCTGAGTTTCCCACTTTTTCTCTAAATACTCCCGCATATACTCAGGCACCCATTTTGTATTATAATGAGCCGCCAATTGCTTGGCTAAGGTTGTTTTTCCGGTAGATTCGGGACCATACAGCACAATTTTTATGCAATGATTCCCGTCTCCTGTGGATTGTTTAAGCGTTTTTTCCATGCGTAATAGCCAGCGATTGATATAAATACAAAAATAACATACAGCATACTGCTAATAGTGTATCCTTTGTAAAAATATAAAGGGACACTAATAATGTTACCAACTAATAAAAACAGCCAATTTTCAATTTTTCGTTTTGCTAAGAGCCACATACCAACAAAAAAGAGTGCTGTAGTTAAGGTGTCGACATACGCAGTCCAGCTGGTCCATTTTTCAAAAAAATCATAGACTGCATAGATAAACAACAAAGTGCCGACAAAAATTCCTGCTGAAATATAATGTTCCTTTTTGGTCGCTTTAGAAATTGGCGTGTAACGTGTTGGAGTCACTTTTCTTGTCCAAATATACCAACCATAGATACTCATTATAAAATAGTACCCATTTATAATCAAGTCGCCCAACAAGCCCCATTGCCACAACAAATACACAAAAATTGACGTACTAACTATCCCTGTAGGATAAACCCAAATACTGTTTTTCATAGAAAACAGCGAAGAGGCTAACCCAAATAAAACGGCTGTGATCTCAAGGATTATTTGGTGGGTAGCATAGCCTTCGTATTGCCCGAATAAAAACTCAAAAATGGGGTTCATAGTCGCTTCGATCCGTTTTTACAATTTTTATATACAATAACCCTCTTTCTACAGCTTCTAGAGCTGTTTTCATTTCTTTATTTAGCAATTGCATGACAGCATCATATTCTCCATAAACCTGAGTACTCAACGGGTTTTCTTTAACCGTAAGGCCAGAATTACGGAGGCTTTTTATGAAATTGATGATAGCCGGTTCGTAATCATCTTGAATTGGGGTAAGCGTTAATTCTACTGAAATATTCATAATTAAACTAAGTTTGCATCCAAAGGTACAGATATTACAATAGTATAAAAGAAGTTAGCTTCATAAGATTGTAAAGCTACACGGTTAACATCTGGCGTTATTTTTGCGATGGTTGTACCATAACATTTCAGTATCTTTAACCCATGCGCATCCTATTATTTATTTTGTTTTTCACGGTACCAATTGTTTCGGGCTATGCTCAAAATGAAGCATTAGCCAAAAATTATTTTGAACAAGGTGAATATGAAAAAGCTTTGGTTATTTATGATAAACTGTATGATAAAAACCCAAATAGATTAGACTTTTTCTTTGCCTTGGTTGAAGTAAATCAACAATTGGAAAGTTTTACTGTCTCCCAAGAATTACTTCAAGAAAAATTAAATAATCGCCCTGTAAACCCGCAATTGTATGTAGAGCTGGGGTATAACTATTCCCTACAGAAAAAAGATAGCTTAGCAAACGCCAATTATGATAAAGCAATAGAATACGCTATTGAAAACACCAATTATTCGTATACCGTTGGGAAAGCCTTTTCAAAATATAGTTTACTGGATTATGCCATTACCACCTACGAAAAAGCAATGGAAAACGATCCTAATAAGGATTACAACATACAATTGGCTCAAATTTATGGCGAACAAGGAAAACTTGAAAAAATGTTTTCGAGCTACCTCGATTTAATTGAAAAAAATCCTTCTTATAAAGCAAGTGCCAAACGAAATTTTAGCAGTTTTATAAAAGAGGACGCTACGACTGAAGCCAATACAATACTCCGAAAAATACTATTAAAACGACTTCAAAGCAATCCTGATATTTTATATAATGACTTATTGAGTTGGTTGTTTATTCAGCAAAAAGAATTCAAAAAAGCGTTTACACAAGAAAAGGCTATTTATAAAAGAACTGGGGAAGATTTAACTGGAATAGCAAATTTAGTTCTCGTTACTATCGCCGAAGAGGATTATGAAAATGCCACCGATATTGTAAATTTTATTATAGAAAACTCTTACACTCCAGATGCCAAATTACAAGGACATCAATATTTAATGAAAATCGCGCTAAAAACAGCTAGTAAAAAGGAATATCCTGAAATTGAAAAACAATTTGAAGCAATTTTAGCCGAATTTGGCAGTGGCTCTCAAACTTATGCGTTACAAGTTGATTACAACCATTTTTTAGCTTTTAATAACGAAAAAAAGGAAGAGGCCATCTCTAACTTAAAAACACTTTTGAAAGACCGATTGACCTCTTTTCAAGAAGCTCGGGTAAAAATGGAGTTGGCCGATATTTTGGTGTTTGATGAAAAATTCAACCAAGCATTGATTTATTATTCACAGATTCAGAAAAAAGTAAAAAACGATGTTTTAGCGCAAGAAGCACGATTTAAGGTTGCCAAAACGAGTTACTATAAAGGCGATTTCGAATGGTCGCAAATACAATTGGACGTACTTCGAAAATCTGCTTCTCAACTTATTGCCAACGATGCGATGGAACTGAGTTTAATGATCCGCGATAATTCGTTGGAAGATTCTACCCAAACTGCTTTAAAAAAATATGCGCGAGCTGATTTATTGGCTTTACAGAACAAAGACACCGAAGCAATTACGCAATTAAATGATGTACTCACCAACCATAAAGGAGAAAAAATTGAAGACGAAGCGCTGTTAAAACAAGCTCAATTGTTTGAAAAAACAAAGCAGTTTGAAAAAGCCGAAGCCAATTATAATAAGTTAATAGAATTATACCCAGACGAAATAGTAGCAGACGATGCCTATTTTAAATTAGCGAAACTCTACGAAGATAAATTGGCGCAACCCGATAAAGCAAAAGAGCTTTACGAGCAAATAATATATAACTTTGCAGACAGCATCTATTTTGTGGAAGCTCGAAAACGATTTAGAGCTTTGCGTGGCGATGCGATTAATTAATAGGCTACCCGTAATTTTCAATTCTAAAAAAAAACTAAATGTACATATACAACGTAACCATAAATATAGAAAACAGCATCCATGACGAATGGCTCCATTGGATGAAAACCAAGCACATTCCGGCGATGTTAGATACTGGGAAATTTAAAAAAGCATTAATGACCCGTGTACAGGTTGAGGAAGAAATGGGCGGCATCACCTATTCAGTTCAATATAGAACAGAAAGCAAGGAAATGCTTCAAAAATACTACGAAGAAGATGCAGAAACGCTTCGCCAGCAAAGCAAACCGTTTGAAGGCAAATTTGTCGCTTTTAGAACCGAATTGGAAGTTATTAGTGAACATTAAAACATAAAAAAGCCCATAAAAACAAAATAGTTTTAATGGGCTTTATTCCTTGTGCATCCCTCTCACTCCTCAATTAAAGGGTACACACTGGTTAATTTTTGGAAGGTCAATATAAAAGCAAAAAGTCGTACCAAGAAATTCTCCAATCCTCTTTTTGATGAAGTGCTTTCTTTTTTCGTTTAACTACACAAAAACCTGAATATCAATGCTTTTTTCTGAAGGAAATAATTTCTAGATTTTAAACAAAGAGCCTTATTTATTAATCAATACCTGTATATTTAGCCCATTATATTTATAGCTATGAGCAAACCCGTACGTGCCAAAAAACACTTAGGACAACATTTTCTAAATGATGAAAATATTGCCGAAAAAATAGGAAACACCCTCACATTACAGGGCTATAAAAATGTATTGGAAATTGGCCCCGGCATGGGCGTGCTCACAAAATATCTAATTAAGAAAGACTGCAATGTCATCGCAATGGATTTGGACAGTGAGTCCATTACCTTTTTAGAAGAAAATTATCCCAATGAAAACCTGCAAATATTAGAAGCCGATTTTTTAAAAACTGATCTAACCGATTTATTTGGAGAAGAGCCCTTTGCAATAATTGGCAACTTTCCCTATAATATTTCAACACAAATCGTATTTAAGGCCATAGAAAACAGAGCACAAGTCCCCGAATTTACAGGAATGTTTCAAAAAGAAGTCGCACAACGTATTTGTGAAAAAGAAGGAAATAAAACCTACGGAATTCTTTCAGTACTTACGCAAGCTTTTTATGATGCGGAATACCTATTTACTGTAAAACCAGGTGTTTTTAATCCACCGCCAAAAGTGGATAGCGGCGTACTTCGCCTGCGACGTAAAGACGATTTTTCACTTCCTTGCGATGAAAAGCTTTTTAGAAAAGTGGTTAAAACCGGTTTTCAACAACGCAGAAAAACGTTAAGAAACAGTTTAAAAACCCTCAATCTTTCCGATAAGCTGAAAGAAGATAGTATATTTGGCAAGCGTCCGGAACAACTTTCGGTATCTCAATTTATTTCGCTCACCCAAAAGATAGAAAAAGATGCAGTTTCAACTCACGAATGAATTTTTAGAGCAAATTGAAAAACTCATCGCCACTAAAGATGGCAATGCGTTACGTACGCTATTACAAGAGTTTCACTTTGCCGATATTGCCGAAATTTTAGAAGAATTAGACTCTGATGAGGCTACATATCTTATAAAATTACTTGAGAGCGATATCACTTCTGAAGCATTAATAGAGCTTGATGAAGATATTCGTGAAAAAATATTAGATCGCCTTTCCCCTAAAGAAATCGCTGCCGAGCTTGAAGAAATGGATACCGATGATGCGGTAGATGTCATGGGAGAACTTGACGAAGATATCCAGCAACAGGTAATAAGTGAAATTGAAGACTCTGAGCACGTAGCAGATATTGTCGAACTTTTAAAGTATGACGAAGATACCGCTGGGGCTTTAATGGCAAAAGAGTTAGTTAGGGTTAAAGAAACTTGGTCTGTGGCCGGTTGCGTGCGAGAAATGCGGCGACAAGCCAAAAATGTTACGCGTGTTCACTCAATCTATGTCGTTAACAAAGAAGGTAAGTTAACCGGACGACTTTCTCTAAAAGATCTATTGACAGCTGGCGAAAAAGCACACATCAGTGACATTTTTATTCCGAAAGTAGATTATGTAACCGTACACACCGAAAATGAAGAAGTAGCGCGTATTATGCAAAAATATGACTTGGAAGCCATTCCTGTGGTGGATGAAAACGGTGTATTGGTCGGTAGAATTACTATTGATGATATTGTAGATTTTATTAAAGAAGAAGCTGAACGGGACTACCAAATGGCAGCTGGTATATCTGAAGACGTTGAGGCCGATGATAGCATGCGAAAAATTATTCGGGCGCGGTTACCCTGGTTAATTCTAGCGCTGGCAGGTGGTTTTATAAGTGTTACGGTTTTAGGTACTTTTTCTGATGCCATGGCAAAACACGCCGCACTTTTCTTTTTTGTTCCGCTTATCGCGGCGATGGCTGGTAACGTTGGTGTGCAATCGTCAGCGATTGTGATGCAGGGTTTGGCAAACAACAGCTTAAAAGACTCACTTTTAAAACGGCTTTTAAAAGAAGTAGTTCTCAGCTTATTCAATGGTTTTGTTCTTTCC
>OJEO01000304.1_pt1 | contig 20156 bp, 16 predicted proteins | sample 1593621 | NCBI WGS metagenome assembly OJEO01 (sample SAMN05416875, study PRJEB24817) | seawater metagenome | isolation source: Sea water | place: Canada:Atlantic | collected 2013-11
ATCTACACGTAAGGAGTCGTCGGCAGCGTCAGATGTGTATAAGAGACAGCTATTTTTAGTTTTTAATAAATGAATTTTCCAAAAAATAAATCCTCTAAAAAAACATTAATGAGCCCTAAACTAGGATGTTTATGACAATAGACGAACTCTTTCAAAGAGCCACTTATTTTCTTTTTAATAAAAAAAACATACTTTTTTTACTCTTATTTGTTAATTTATCGGTGTTTTCTCAAAATGAAAGTAGAGACACTATTGCATTGATATTAAAAGAATATGTAAAAACAAAACAAGCTCATTTACCTCAAAAAGCATTCTTAATTGCAGAAAAAACGAAGATAGATTCTGTAATTAAACAAACGTATATTCTTTTTGGTATGAAAAGTTTTTTTAACAAAGACCTTGCTAATTTAACTTTAACAGAAAAGAAACTTCGTACATTTTTTATTAAAACGAAAGACTCTTTTGCTTTAGGAAAGCAGTATTATTATAAGGCCCTTTTTTTTAAGGTTTTAAATTCTGGAGATAATTTGGCAAAAGCTGATAGTAGTTTATATTACTTAAGTGAATCTAAAAGTATATCCCTTCAATTAAAAGATTCTTTGGAGGCTGGAAGAAGATTGCTTTCGATATCTTCTCTTCAGCACAGAGAAAAAGACTTTTTCGGATGCGAAAGCTCAATTATTGAAGGATTACGTTTGTTAGAGCCTCTGGGAGAAGTGTTTTTTACAGGGCTATTGTATGAAAGGCTAGGGAATGTTATGTTCAGGCTAGAAAGGCAAGAAGAAGCTAGAAAAAACTATCTAAAGTTTTTTGAACTCCAAAAGAAAATTCCGAACATTAAGTTGAAATATGAAAAAGTTAGGCTACAATTGCATTTAGCAAAGACATACGAAGCAGAGGGGAACTATACAAAATCAATAGAATATTTTAATAAATGTTTATTGGTAGCGAATCTCAAGATTGAGCATACATATAGATACGAAGCTGCATTAGAAGGCTTCTCTTATGGTCATTTTATGCTGGGGAATAAAAAACTAGCTTTGAAAGGATATTTAGAAGTTTTAAAATCTAGACAGTCAAGAGGGTATAAAAGAGGTTTAATTTGGTCGTATGCCGTATTAGGACAATTACATGCCTCTAACAATGAAACGAAGAGAGCAATATTTTTTATTAAGAAATCTTTACAAACAGCAAAAGAGCTGCTTACTACTACAAAAAAATCAGAAAACCTGTTACTCCTATCTAAATTAGTTCGCGGAGAAAAAGGTAGGAAATATTTAGAAGAGCGCACACAATTAAATGATAGTCTTTATAAGAGAGAACGAATTTTAAAAAATAAGTTTACGAAGGTTCGATATGAAACCGAAAAAAAAGACAAAGAAAATATTGCCTTAAAACTAGAAAACACTAGAAAGCAATTGGCTTTAGAAACAGAACGACAGCATAAAATAATTGGTTTTTTAAGTGCAGGTGCTAGTATTTTGTTTCTTGGTTTTGGCGCTAGTATTGTTACAAACAGGAGGAAAAAGTTGGTTTTTGAAGCTAAAATGAAACAAATTGAAGTACGTGAAAAAGAACGCCAGCGAATTGCCAAATCTTTGCATGATGAGGTTGCTGGAGATATAAGAATGTTGCATTTAGAATTGACGAAAAGAAAGCAATTAGAAGAAGCAAAAAAACTTGCTATTATAAAGGGAACGGTTCGAAATTTATCACATCAATTAAGTAGCGAAAGTTTTGAAAAAGTGTCTTTTAAAAATCAAATTATTAATTTAATCTCAGATTTTTTTGAAATCGATTTTAAAATTAAAGTGCAAGAAATTGATGCTGTAAATTGGAAAGACGTTAATAATTCAATAAAAAGAATATTATTCTTAGTGATTAGAGAAAGTATTCAGAACTCTAAAACACATGCAGTAGCCTCAGAGGTTATCTTAAATTTTAAACAAACTAAAAAAGCACTTACTTTAACAGTTTCTGACAACGGAAAAGGGTTTAACACTGCTTCAAAGAAAGCAGGAATAGGTTTAAAAAATATGCAAGAACGAATAGAAGAGGTTAACGGTACTTTTTCTATTGAAAGTACATTAGATAAAGGAACAAGAATTTATATAGAAATATCAACGAATGGCAGATAAAACTAGAATTTTAATTGCAGATGATCATCAATTAACACTAGATGGAATACGTTTCCACCTCAAAGAGTTAGGGGGTTTTGATGTGGTGACTATAAATAATTGTGATACGGCACTTGAGTTAATAAAATCAAACGAAAACACCACTCCTTTTCAAATCTTATTTACAGATTTAAGTTTTGATAATGCTACCCAGCAAACCAATTTAAAAGGAGGTGAAGAATTAATAAAAGCCATTAGAAAGAATAAAATAGATATTAAAATAGTGGTAATTACAGGGCATGCAGAAACAAATAGAGTGTACAATGTAATTAGTAATTTAAACCCGAATGCTTATTTATTAAAAAGTAAATGCGATGCTACAGAAATAGGTTTTGCAGTGCAAAAAATATTGCATAATGAGTATTATTATACCCACGAAATACATCAAAAAATACTCCGTAGAAATATTGTTCAAATTCAAATGGATGAGGTAGCGCTTCAGATATTAAAGGAACTTCCGAAACACGTAAAAATTGCTAATTTAGAAGGAATTATTACTAAAAACGACGGAATTAAAATTAAACTAAGGTCTATCGAAACAAAATTAGCAAACTTAAGAACAGATTTAAATGCTATTAACAATATAGATTTAATATTAAAAGCAAAAGAACTAGGTGTTATAGATTAATGTTGGCTTTACGGAAACCCGCAATTTCACGCTCGGCTTTCCGTATAGTTGTGAAGCTTGTAAAAATTATTTTTGTTGTGTGATTAATTTATTTTCTGCACGAATGGGAGTAATTGCGGATATACGGTGAAGAACCTGTATCTAAAATTGAAAAAGAGAACAACCTTTCTATTAATTTAGAAAGGTTTTTCAAGCCCCTAAAATCATTTTAGCAATCATAAAGTAAATTAATATTCCAAAAATATCATTAGAGGTTGTAATAAAAGGTCCTGTTGCAATTGCAGGGTCAATACCTCTTTTATTTAAAAATAAAGGCACAAAAGTACCAATTAATCCTGCAATAATAATAACAACAACTAAAGAAACGGAAATTGCGAGAGCAAGGTTTATTTCGCCTTTTGATACCCAGACAAAAAGAAACAGAAAGAGCGCTAAAATAACACCGTTTAAGGCTGCTAAAAGCATTTCTTTTAAAAGCCGACTCCCAATACTTCCTTTTACATCATCGTTTGCGAGACCTTGCACAATAATGGCAGAAGATTGCACTCCTACGTTACCAGCCATTGCTGCAATTAAGGGTGTGAAAAAAAATAAAGAGGCATATGTGGTAAAGACATCTTGAAATCCTTCCATAATTATAAAAGCACCAATACCACCAATTAAGCCTAAGAATAACCAAGGCAATCGTGCTTTTGTCAATTCAAAAATACTGTCATCTGAATCTACATCTTGCGTTAAACCAGCAGCCATTTGGTAGTCTTTGTCGGCTTCTTCTTTTAAAAGATCAACAATATCATCAATTGTAATTCTGCCTAATAAAACATTATTATCATCTACCACAGGTATTGCTTCTAAATCATATTTTACCATGATTCTAGCAACAGTTTCATCATCTTCGTTCACGTTTACGGCATCTACTTTAGCTTTAGAAATATCAGCAATTTTCTGATCTGACTTGGCAACAATTAAATCTTTTAAAGACAATCGCCCAACTAATTTATCTTCTTTGTCTACAACGTAAATAGAGTGTACTCTTGTAACCTCTTGGGCCTGCCCTCTTATCCTGCGCATGCAGCCGGCAACCGTCCAAGTTTCGTACACCTTTACTAATTCTTTTGCCATTAAAGAGCCCGCAGTATCGTCTCCATAAGACAACAACTCTTTAATATCTTCGGCTAGTTCAGTGTCTTCAAGTTCATTAATTACACGTTTTTGGCGTTCTTCTGAAAGCTCACCAATAATATCGGCAGCATCATCAGAATCCATTTCTCCAACTTCATTTGCAATTTCTTTTGCTGAGAAATTTTCTAGAATCTTTTCTCGAGTATCTTCATCTAACTCTGTAAGAATTTCTGATGTTTTTTCGCTATCTAAAAGTTTTATAATATAAATAGCCTCGTCAAAACTAACCTCATCTAATACTTCCGCAATATCTGCAAAATGGACATCTTTAAAAAGATTTTTTATTTTAGAGTCGTTCTTCTTTTCAATAAAACCAACTAGATTTTCAAGAAGTTCATCTGTAATTTCAAATGCCATTTTCTATTAATTTTTGTGTTAGAGAAATAAAAGCTTGCACAGACAACTGTTCTGGGCGTTTTGTAAAGATAGGGTCTTCTTTTAAAGTTTCAGAAAGATTGAAAGACTTTAAGCTAGAACGCAACATTTTTCTACGCTGGTTAAAAGCTGTTTTTACAACTCTAAAAAATATTTTTTCATCTACAGGAAGAGAATAATCCTTTTTTCTTACCAGCCTTATAACACCAGAATCTACTTTTGGAGGTGGATTAAAAACAGTTGGTGGAACGGTAAAAAGATATTCTACATCGAAAAAAGCTTGTGTTAATACAGAAAGAATTCCGTAAACTTTACTTCCCTCTTTTTCTGCAATTCTCTTAGCTACTTCTTTTTGAAACATACCTGCAAACTCTGGTACAAACGCTCTATTTTCTATTGCTTTAAAAACAATTTGAGTAGAAATATTATATGGAAAATTACCAATAATTGCGACTTGTTTTTTCTGAAATATTTCTTTTATTTCCTTCTTTAAAAAATCTCCTTCTAAAACAGAAAAGTGCGCTGCTGAGGTATCTAATTTAATGTGTTCTAAAGGAAAAGTATCATGTAAATAAGCAACAGATTCTCTGTCTAATTCCATGACAGTAACTTTTGCTTTCTGTTTTAATAAATATTTTGTTAAAACGCCCATTCCTGGACCAATTTCTAAAATGTCATCATAGCCAATGCCAGTTAAAGCACCTGCAATGTCTTTTGCAATGCCTTCATCTGTTAAAAAATGCTGACCTAAATGTTTTTTTGCTTTTACAAACACAATCTTTGTTTTTATCCTCTTAAAAACAAAGGTACAGTTAAATTTTACATAATTTTTCGGAGATATACAATATTAAGAACCTGAGGTTTGTTTTTAATTAAATTGGGTAAAACTCATCTATAATTTTTAATTCAGTTTTAAAAGTTAGCATTTTATCTGCAAATCGTTTAAGTCCCTCTAATTCTAATTTAGGAGCATTAAACTTGTAGTAGTTTTCGAGATCTTCTCTTGTATTTGCAGCATACTGAATAGAATATGTTTTGCCTCCCATTTCCTCTTCTACTAAAACTTCCGTAAGCTTTGCAGATGTAAATTTTCCAGTATTTAGAACTTCAGTAATATGGGTTTTAATCCAGTTTAGCCATTCATCGTGCACTGTGGCGTCTATATTCGTAGTTACGTTGTATATGTACATTTTTTAGTCTTTAGTTTTCTGTTTTAAATTTAATGTTAGAACGATTAATCAGAAATTTTTATTAGGTCTCCTCTCAGTTTTCTGTATCTTTTTCGTGCATCTACTAAGTAAATACTAGAAGAATGTTCAAAAATTATTTTTTGGTAATACTCTTGAGCTTTGTCTTTATTCTTTATTTTATTATGATAGATTTCCGCCATCATAAAATAAATAGCATCCGTTAAAAAACCCTGATTATCTGCTGTTATAATTTTAGATAAACTTAGAAGAGCTTGTTCGTATTTATTTTGTTTTACAAGCAGTTTTGCTTGAAAAAACAATACGTCATCATAAATTACCTCTCCTGGTATTAAGCCGTTTACAAATACATCTTTTTGTGTGAATAGATTATTTAATTCATTTAATGCTGCATTATTTTTATTTTGAAACGCTAGTAGTTCTGCTTTAGCTAGTTGCTTTAGGCCAGAGGGAATAGAGTCTACAGGTTCATTATCTGATATTTTTAAATATAATGCGACTGCATCATTTGCAATTAATTGTGTTGTAGCACTTTTTAGTATTTTTAACTGTGCTTTTGCCCAATCAAAGTCTCCTTTAAAATAACTAGTTTGTGCAATTTTAAAACGTGCCTCTTGCGCCAGTTCGTGGTTTTTTAATTGGGTTTGTATTTGTGAAAAATAAACAAGGGCGGTGTTAAATTTTCCAGTAAAAACTAAAACATCTCCTAGCTTTAGTTTAATTCTAGCTTTATCAAATTTAGAATTTGCATACAAAAGCGCCTCTTTTAAAACAAGAATTGCTTCTGTTGGTTTATTCTCAGAGAAGGTTAAAAAATCAGCATATTGTACTTGTATTGTAATCGTGGCAGCATTCTTCCCAAAATGGTTAAAAATACTTAAAAACAACTTTTTTGTCTCAGGACTTTTAGTAGCAATGGCTAATTTAGTTAGGTATAAATTGGCATTAATTATCTCGCTTTTCGTCTTTGATTTTTCAACAATAAAATTGAAACATTTCTTAGAAGTATCAAAAGCGTTGTTCTCAAATGCTGTTTTTCCGACGGTAAAAATGGCGCTTAAATCTTCTTTTTTTCTTTGGAACAAAGCCTTTTCTTGAATGAGCGCCTTTGTATAGTCTTTTTGCTGAGTAAACAACCAGCTGAGTAAAACATTCCAGACATCTTTAGGCTTACTGGCAGATTTTTTTAAAAGTGTTTTTCTAAATAAAACATTTGCCTCGTTTTCAGAATCTTCTGTAATATATTTGCTGGCATATCTTTGAATTACATTAAAATATCGATCATTACTGTCAACTAGCTCAATATAGGATTCAAACATTTTTTTATAATTACCTTTTTCTCCGTAAATCTGGGAAATTTGAAAAATATAATTTGCATTTTTATTAATTTGCATTGCTTTTTCATAGGCTAAAATAGCATTGTCTAATAAATTATATTCTTTAAAAAGACCCCCAATTACACCGGCATAAACAGTGCTTTTATTTAAGGAGTTTAAAGCAATTTTGTAATTTATTGCTGCCGTATCTTTTAGTTGTTGTTTTTCGTAATTGTAGCCCAAGTATACATAAAGATACCCATGATCTTTATTGGTTTTTATTTTATTTTTAAGCAATTGCTCGGCAATTAAAAACCGATCTGTTTCTTGGTAACACGAAATTAACCTTTCTAGATAGTTTGTATTAAAAGGACTGCTATCATATAGTTTTTTATAAAGGAGCGTTGCTTTTTCAAAGGCATTTTCTCTAAAAAAATTTTCAGCTAGAAGGTAATCATTTTGTATTATTTTTTCATTAGCATCTTGAGCAATACTCAAGGGACTAATAGCTATTAAAATAAAAAAAAAGAGATTCCTCATGAAATTCAAAGATACTCAAGAAACACTTTAAATTATTGTTAAACCAATCGTATTTTAATTCCTCGTATGTTTTTTTGGCACTAAAAATGCTTTTCCTTTAGGAAACATATTAAATTTAAAATTATGAGCACCTTACAAGCACAATATGAAATAATAAAAAGCAATGGAATTACATTTATGAAAAACGGACAAATAAGTGCATGTTTAAAGGCACTTGTAAAAATAAATAAATATAAAAAGGGTATGACTGTTCGGGCTTCTAATTAGTGTTTTCCATCCGAAAAAAAACTTTATTAGTTTAGATTGATTACTAACACCAAGGACTAAAAATTATTTATGAAATGGTATCAAACCCACAATAAGGCACTAGCACATCTGGTATTTTAATTCCGTCTGCTGTTTGATAATTTTCTAGAATCCCTGCTAATACACGTGGTAAAGCCAAAGAGCTACCATTTAATGTATGTGCGAATTCACTTTTCCCATGTTTGTTTTTAAAACGAAGCTTTAGTCTATTTGCTTGAAAGGTTTCAAAATTAGATGCAGAACTAATTTCTAACCAGCGGTCTTGTGCTGTAGAGAACAATTCAAAATCGAACGTTAAGGCAGCAGTAAAGCCAGTATCGCCTCCACACAAGCGCAAAATTCTATACGGTAATTTTAATTCTCTTAAGATGTCTTTAATATGTTCTACCATTCCACTTAACGCGTGGTAAGAATTATCTGGGTGCTCAATCCTAACAATTTCAACTTTATCAAATTGATGCAATCTATTTAAACCCCTAACATGTGCACCATAACTTCCCGCCTCTCTTCTGAAACAAGGAGTATAGCCTGTGCAACAAATAGGAAAGTCAGATTCTTGAACCAAATTACCACGAAACATGTTTGTAATTGGTATTTCGGCAGTTGGAATTAAATATAAATCATCTTCATTAGAATGATACATTTGCCCTTCTTTATCTGGTAATTGCCCGGTTGCAGTTGCAGATGCTGTGTTCACTAAATGTGGAACCTGGTATTCTTTATATCCAGCTGCTATATTTTTATCTAAAAAATAATTAATTAAAGCACGTTGTAGTTTTGCGCCTTTTCCTTTATATACAGGAAAACCAGCACCCGTAATTTTTGTACCTAATTCAAAATCTATAATATCATATTTTTTTGCTAATTCCCAATGCGGCAAAGCATTTTCACCTAAATCAGGAATAATTCCTTCGCTAAAAATATTTTCATTGTCATCTTCAGAACTTCCTGCTTTTACAGAAGCATGCGGAATGTTAGGTATTTGAAATAACAGGTTCTGTAACTCTTCAGCAAAGTCATTTAACTTTTCAACTAATTCTTTAGACTGCTCTTTTAGTTGGCCTGTTTTTTCTTTTAAAAGATTTGCTTTTTGTACTTCACCAGATTTAAAAAACCCACCAATTTCTTTAGATAATTTATTAGATTCAGCTAAAATGTCATCCATAGAAACTTGTGTAGCTCTTCTATTTTCATCCGCTGTTAAAACTCGTGTAACGATGGCTTCTGCATTTGCAAAATTACGTTTTGCCAAACCCGCTAAAACAGTTTCTTTGTTTTCTCTAATAAATTGTACTTGTAACATATTTTCTAAGAATTATGAAATGCAAATATATAATTTGTGAGGTAGAAAATTATAAATTATCCTGTATATAATTCCTTGAGGTTTGTTCGTCTTCTTTGAGTTGAAGAATTAAAGAATCAAGAGAATCAAATTTATGTTCATCTCTTAAAAAATAAATCAATTCAATTTTTAAATTTTTACCGTACAAATCTCTTTCAAAATCAAAGAAATGAACCTCTATCGTTTGGTGCTTTCCATTAACCGTAGGTCTGTTGCCAATATTCATCATACCGTATACAGTTTTATTTTCTATAAGAGACTTTACAACGTACACCCCTACTTTTGGTATGAGTTTATAGGCTTCTTTAATATCAATATTTGCAGTAGGGTAACCGATTGTTCCGCCTATTTTTTTTCCGTTTACAACAAAACCATTTAACATAAAATTATAGCCTAGATAGTTGTTGGCAGTTTTTAGATTGCCTTTCGACAAAGCACGTCTTACTTTTGTAGAGCTTACAGAAACATCATCTATATCTTGTGCTGGAATCTCTTCTACAATAAAATCATATAAATGGCTGTATTCTGTTAATTGCTTAATATTACCTTCTCTGTTTTTTCCAAAATGATGATCGTACCCAATAATTAATTTTGAAATATTAAAAGTATTTACTAAAATTTCTTTTACAAATTCTAAAGCAGTTGTTTTAGAAAAAGCCTTGTCAAAGGGATGAATGATTAAGTAATCTAAACCTGTTTTTTCTAAAAGCTTAGCGCGCTCATCTATTGTATTGAGTAATTCTATAGTTACATTCTTTTGTAAAACCATTCGTGGGTGTGGGAAAAAAGTTAATAAAATAGCTTTTTTACCTGCTTCTTTAGCTTCTGAAACTAGTTTTTCAAGTATTTTTTGATGCCCGAAATGAACACCGTCAAAAGTACCAATGGTAACAAAAGTTTTTTCGTCTGTAGAAAAGTTAGCAATATTTTTAACTATTTTCAAAAGGAATGAGTTTATCACGGCAAATGTACGATAACTAATGGTTTTTTTTAAAAACCTATAGCTTGGTTTTTTACCACTAATATGCTAAAAAATTAACAAAAATTTAAGAAAAACATAAAATTTAATGTTAAATAATCAATTATTGAAATTTTTTTGTAATTTGCATACAAGTAAACAAACCAATTTAAATTATGATAAAAAAGATTATACTTTTTGCATGCTTAACATTAAGTAGTGTTGCAATGGTTGCACAAACCACTGTTAACGGTACAGTTAAAGACTCAAAAACAGGAGAAACACTTCCGGGTGCAAACATTAAAGTTGAAAATAAGGCTGTGGGTACTACCACAGATTTTGATGGAATTTTTGTTTTAGAAGTTGCCGACAAACCACCTTTTACATTAGAAATATCTGTTTTAGGGTATAAAATGAAAAAAGTTGAGGTAACAGAAAACAATCAAACAGTTGATGTAACTTTAACAGAAAATGAAACTTCATTAGATGAAATTGTAGTTTCTGCTTCTAGAACTCCAGAACGTATTATGGAGTCTCCCGTTACGATTGAAAGATTAGACAGTAGGGCTATTAAAAACACTTCTTCACCTTCTTTTTATGATGGTCTAGAAAATTTAAAAGGAGTAGATGTAAACACAAACAGTTTAACATTTAAATCCGTAAACACAAGAGGGTTTGCAACTTTTGCAAACACACGTTTTATGCAATTGGTAGATGGAATGGATAATTCTTCACCAGCATTAAACTTTGCCTTAGGTAATTTACTAGGGATGTCTGAACTAGATGTAAAGACAGTAGAATTATTACCAGGTGCATCTTCTGCATTATATGGAGCAAATGCTTTTAACGGTATCATGTTTATGACAAGTAAAAGTCCTTTTGATTACCAAGGAATTAGCGTTTCTTTAAAAGGGGGTCTTACAAGTCAAGAAGCGGGAGGAGACAATGAGTTTACCGATTTTAGTATTAGATTGGCACATGCTTTTTCTAATAAATTTGCAGCCAAAGCAACCCTTTCTATATTAGAGGGTACAGATTGGACAGCAACAGATTATAGAAACACAAGAAATGGCGAAATGGTTTCTGGTGACAGAAACTCAGACAGAAACTATAACGGTGTAAATGTATATGGAGATGCAGCTTCTGCTAATATGAAAGGCGTTGCACAAACTTTAGAGGGTTTAGGCCTTATCCCTGGTGGAGCGTCAGCTTTAATACCAAGTGAAAGCATTAGTAGAACAGGTTACAATGAAAAAGACTTGATGGATTACGGTGTAAAAAGTGTAAAATTTGGAGCTTCTTTAAATTATCGTCCTTTTGGAGATGATCGTTTAGAGGTTATTTGGAATTCTAAAGTAGGTACTGGTACCACGCAATATTTAGGAGGTCAAAAATACTCTATTAAAAACTTTTTGATGCAACAGCATAAATTAGAGGTTAGGGGTAAAAACTTCTTTGTAAGAGGATATACAACTGCAGAAGACGCAGGAGATTCATACAACACCTTATTTGCCGCTTTAAATATTAACAGAGCATGGAAAGATGATAGTACATGGTTTGGTCAATATACAGGAGCTTATTTACAAGGAACTTTAGGAGGATTAAACTCAGACCAAGCACATGCAGTAGCTAGGCAAACTGCAGAAACTGGTAGATTTGAGCCAGGTTCAGCAGAATTTAATGCAGCTTTTGATAAAATTACTACAGACCCAGATTTAATAACAGGGGCAAAGTTTAGAGATCAAACTAAATTATACCATGGAGATGCAAATTATAATTTTCAAGATCTAATCAATTTTGCAGAAATTCAAGTAGGGGGTTCTTATAGAAGATATTCGTTAAATTCTTTTGGAAATATTTTTACAGATTCAGATGGTCCTATTGATTATGATGAATTCGGGATTTACACACAAGTACAAAAAGGTTTCTTAGAGGAAGAGCGTTTAAAGGTAACCGCTTCTATTCGTTATGATAAAGCACAAAATTTCAACGGTAATTTTTCTCCAAGAGTTTCATTTGCGTATGCAGCTGGTGAGAATAAAAACCAAAACTTTAGAGCTTCTTTTCAAACAGGATTTAGAAACCCAACAACACAAGATCAATACATTGGTTTAGATGTTGGTAGTGCAATATTATTAGGTGGGGTTGAAGATAATTTAGATAGATTTAGTACAACTTTTGGAGACGGTACAGGAGCTAGTTATACATTAACAGGTAGAGATGTGTATGCAAATTCTTATACTGCTGCAAGTGGTGGAACTGTTAAAGCAGATGTGGACTATATAAAACCAGAAAAAGTAACCGCTTATGAAGTAGGTTATAGAGGTTTATTAAATGCAGGTTCACAAAGGTTCACTATAGATTTAAGTGTATACTATAATCAATATGAAGATTTTATAGCAAATACAAATGTTATTGTACCTTATAATGCATTAGGAGAATATAAAATTTTTCAACTGTATAGTAATTCTACAGCAGATATAAGTTCTTATGGAGCAACCATTGGATTAAATACAACAGTTTTAAATGGGTTTAATTTAGGTTTAAATTATACGTTAGCTAAATTTGAATTTGATCAAGCATCAAATCCAGATTTTGAAGCAGGTTTTAATACACCAGAGCATAAAGTTAAATTACAATTTGGTAAAACAAATTTATTTAAAAATGTTGGTTTTAACTTCAATGCAAGATGGCAAGATGAGTACAGATGGGAATCTACTTTTGTAGACGCTACTATAAAAGCAAGAACTATTTTAGATGCTCAAGTTAACCTTACAGTTCCTTCAATGAAATCTATTTTCAAAATAGGAGGCGCTAACTTAATGGGGCAAGAATATTTAAGTGCACCAGGTATTGGAGCAATAGGTTCTCAGTACTACGTATCTTGGACAATTAATAACTAATAAATATAAAATAGATGAAAAATTATAAATATATAGGTTTACTTCTTTTATCAATTGGCGTTGCCTCTTGTGATGTAAACAATGAATTAGATATTATAGAAGCAGAAGCTATTCCAGAAGTAGCATTAAATACAAATGGTTTAGACTTTTCTACATACGTGGCAATTGGAGCATCTTATACAGCAGGTTATACAGATGGAGCGATGTTTAAAGCAGCGCAAGAAAATTCATTTCCAAATATTTTGGCAGGGAAGTTTGGTACAGAATTTAACCAACCTTTAATGAATGATAATATTGGAGGGTTAGTATATGGAGGAACAGCAGTTCAGCCACCGAGATTTTACTTTAATGGTGCTGGGCCAGCAAGATTACCTGCAATGCCAACAACAGAATTAACAACTGTTCTTAGTGGTCCATTTCACAACTTTGGTGCTCCAGGTGCTAAAAGCTTTCATCTAGGTGTTTCTGGTTATGGAGCATTGAATCCTTATTTTGGTAGAATGGCTTCTAGTCCATCAGCTTCTGTATTGGGAGATGCATTGGCACAAAACCCAACATTCTTTACTTTAGATATAGGGGGGAATGATGTTTTAGGATATGCGCTTAGTGGAGGTACTGGTGTAGATCAATTAGGTAATTATGACCCATCTACCTATGGCGGTTCAGATATTACAGATCCAAATGTTTTTGCAAGTGTTTTAAGCGCCACTGTAGATGCCTTAACAGCAAATGGTGCTAAAGGGGTTTTAATGAATGTACCACCCGTTAAAGTAATAGCAAACTTTACGACAGTGCCTTATAATCCAGTGCCTTTAGATGCTGCTACGGCTGGAGCAGTAAATGGTGCATATGCACCTTATAATGGAGGAATTCAACAAGCGCTTGGATATTTAGCTTCCGTAGGTTTTATCTCACCAGCTGATGCGGCTGCAGAGATAGCGAAAAGAACAATTTCTTTTTCTGCAGGACAAAATGCTGTAGTTATTGTGGATGAAGATTTAACAGATTTAGAAGCTTTAAATCCTGCTTTTGCTGGATTAAAACAATATAGACATGCCACAGCAGATGATTTATTATTATTAGCTAGTTCTACTGTTATTGGTACAACTGTAGGAGGTAATCCACAATTAATTAATGGAGTAACTGTTCCTTTAGCTGATAATTGGGTTTTAACACCACAAGAGCAAATGGTTATTCAGGTTGCTACAGATTCATATAACGCAACCATGGCGGCGATTGCTGGTTCAAATCCAAATATAGCTTTATTTGATTTTTACAACTTAGGGGTAGAAGCTGTTTCAGGTATTGTATTTGATGATTACACGATGAATGGTAAATTAGTAACTGGAGGAATATTTAGTTTAGATGGTGTTCACGCAACAGCTAGAGGGTATGCTTTAATTGCTAATTATGTATTAGCAGCTACAGATGCTGAGTTTGGTTCTAACTTTACTTCAGCTACAAATGGTTTAGCGAAAGCAGGAGACTATCCTACAAACTACTCTGCAATGTTAAGGTAATTAACATACAGTTTTAATATAAAAAAAGGTTGCGCAATTTGCGCAACCTTTTTTTATTCTCTTTGTTTTTTAAGAATTTAAGAAAGCATACCAACAGCTCTTTTAACCCCACTTATAAAAATGTCTATTTCTTCTTTTGTATTGTAAAAAGAGAAAGAAGCTCTAACAGTTCCTGGTATTTGATAGAAATCCATAATTGGTTGTGCACAATGATGCCCTGTTCTAACCGCTATGCCAAGCTTATCTAAAATTGCTCCAATGTCATACGGATGAATCCCACCTACGTTAAAAGAGATTACAGCCGTCTTTTCAGCGGTTGTACCGTATATTTTTAAACCTTCAATTTTTAACAACTCTTGTGTTCCGTATTCTAGAAGCTCATGTTCATAAGAAGCAATGTTGTCAAAGCCCACTGCATTCATATAATCTAAACCGGCACCAAATGCAATACCTCCACAAATATTTGGGGTACCCGCTTCAAATTTATGAGGCAAGCCTGCGTAGGTTGTTTTCTCAAAAGAAACGGTAGCAATCATTTCGCCACCACCTTCATAGGGTGGTAATTTTTGCAACCATTTTTCTTTTCCGTATAACATACCAACACCTGTTGGTCCGCATAATTTATGAGCAGAAGCAACATAAAAATCTACATCTAACGCTTGTACATCTGGTTTTATATGAGGGGTTGCTTGCGCCCCGTCTAATAAGACAGCAGCGTTAAAAGCATGTGCTTTTGCAATAATTTCTTCCACAGGATTAACCGTTCCTAGCGCATTAGAAACATGGTTACAAAAAACTAATTTTGTTTTTTCATTTACCAAATCATGGTAGGCATTCATATTCAAAGAACCGTCCTCTAACATTGGAATTACTTTTAAAATAACACCCGTTTTTTTACACAGCATTTGCCAAGGCACAATATTAGAATGGTGCTCTAAAGCAGAAACAATAATTTCATCTCCTTTTTGAAGTATAGAAGCAAAACCAGCAGCAACAATATTAATACTATTTGTGGTACCAGAAGTTAGAATAATTTCATACGCCTCTTTTGCGTTAAAATGGTGTTGTACTTTAATACGCGCTTCTTCGTACTTATCTGTGGCTTCCTGACTTAAAGTGTGCACGCCTCTGTGAATATTTGAATTGTAATTACTGTAGTAATCCACAATTGTATCTATAACAATTTGGGGCGTTTGAGAAGTTGCTGCATTGTCAAAATACACCAACCGTTTTCCATGAACAGTTCTTTTTAGAATGGGGAAATCTTCACGAATTTTAGCAACATTAATCATACACGTCAAATTTAATTACAAAGATAAAGCATGTATTTGTAAAGTTTTCATAAACTGAATATGATTTTCTTATTTTTACATCACTAAACTATATTTGCTATGAAAATATTGAAACGCATACTACTGCTTACAGCAGTTATTCTTATAATACTTGTAATTTCTAACTATCCAAAGCTGAATATTTTAGCAGGATACTCTGCAAAAAACACAGCTTCTTCGGTTTTTCTTGGGCAAAGAACTCTGGAGTTTACAGACAAAACTGACAATAATTTTTCGCCAGTAAATCTGGCCACAGATCTATTAGATATAAAAAACAAGTTTGTAGTTTCTTCTGCATTGGGTTTATTAACTAGAAAAGCAGTTTACAGGGAGGGTTTGGGTGCTGTTTTAACGTTGAATGGGAATGATGAAACTGCTTCTTATTTAGTTCCTAAAAGGGCAAATGCAGACAATAATACTCCTTTTCCTTATGGGAACGCTCCTCAAAAAGACACTGTTTTTGGGAACATCAATTATAAGAAATTAAGAGAAACAGTTGGTGCTATTTTTGGAGAAAACAAATCGAGGGCAGTGTTAGTTATTTATAAAGATCAGCTTGTTTTAGAAAAATATGCAGACGGATTTGATAAAGATTCTAGAATTTTAGGTTGGTCTATGACCAAAAGCCTCATGGGTACTGTTTTTGGCGTTTTACAGCACCAGAATAAGATAAATATCTATAACAAAGCACCTATTGCTTCTTGGCAAAAGGATGCGCGCAAAAACATTACCATCAATAATTTATTACAAATGAATTCTGGTTTAGAATGGGATGAAAATTATGATGAAATTTCTGATGCTACAAAAATGTTGTTTTTAGAAAGAGACATGACGAAGATGCAAGCAGAAAAACCGTTACAATATAAAACCAATGCTTCTTGGAATTACTCTTCTGGTACTTCTAATTTATTGTCGGGAATTTTAAGAGATCACTTTAAAACGCATCAAGAGTATTTAGATTTTTGGTATACAAACCTAATTGATAAAATTGGAATGAATTCTATGGTGGTTGAAAGTGATTTGGCAGGAAATTATGTTGCTTCTTCCTATGCGTGGGCAACTGCTAGAGATTGGGCAAAATTCGGACTCCTATACTTACACAATGGAAACTGGAACGGAGAAGCACTATTTACTAAAAAATGGGTAGACTACATAACAACACCATCGCCAACTTCAAACGGAACCTATGGTGCACATTTTTGGCTAAATGCAGAAAAGCAATTTAAAGACGTTCCTAAAAACATGTATTTTGCAGACGGTTATCAAGGTCAGAGAGTGTACGTTTTGCCAGATGACGATTTGGTTATTGTTCGTTTTGGTCTGTCTTGGTTTGAAGAAAATATATTTTTGAAAGGGGTTTTGGAGTCTATAAATTGAAATTAAGTTAAAAAAAAACCACGCAAATTGCGTGGTTTTTACGGTATACAAAATGCAACTTAGTTGCTTATAAATCGAAGCCGATTTTTACATTTAATTTATTTGCAATAATTTTAGCAATACGCTGTTTTACTTCTGGTATTTTTACACTTTCTAAAACGGTATTTGCAAAAGCAAACATTAACAATGCTCTTCCTTCTTTCTCTGGAATACCACGCTGTTGCATGTAAAATAAAGCATCATCATCTAATTGGCCAATGGTACAACCGTGAGAACATTTTACATCATCTGCAAAAATTTCTAGTTGAGGTTTTGCATTGATAGTAGCCTTATCACTTAATAAAACATTGTTGCTTTTTTGATATGCATTTGTTTTTTGTGCTTCTTTATCTACAACTACTTTACCGTTAAAAACGCCGGTAGAACGCTCATTATAAATTCCTTTATAATCTTGGTGGCTTTCACAATTTGGTTCTATATGATGTACTAAAGTGTGGTGATCTACATGTTGTTTTCCTTCAAGAATCGTAATTCCTTTTAAGATAGAGTCGATGTGCTCTCCTCTTTGATAAAAGTTTAAATTGTTTCTTGTGATATTTCCTCCAAATGAAAAAGTGTGCACAGAAACAATACTATTTGATTTTTGCTCGATGTAAGAATTATCTACCAGCGAAGCATTTGTATTATCATTCTGAATCTTGTAAATATCTACAGTTGCATCTTTTGCAGCAAAAACTTCTGTAACCGCATTTGTTAAAACAGGGTTTGAAGTTAAACTTTGATGACGTTCTATAATTTGAACGTGTGCATTTTGCTCAACTACAATTAAGTTTCTTGGTTGCAACATGATTGCAGCTTCAGAACCCGTGGTAAAATTGATAATTTGAATCGGCTTCTCTACCTCTACATTTCTAGGAATATAGATGTAAGCGCCTTCGTTTGCAAAAGCAGTATTTAAAGAGGTTAAATTGTCTTTTTTTGCTATTTTATTGAAATAATTTTCAATAACAGCTTTGTATTTTGGTTTGGTTAATGCAGCAGACATTAAACAAACATCAAAAGTATCGTGTGTAGTTTCCGATAAGAAAGAACTGTATTTTCCATCTATAAAAACAAGCTTATATGTATCTATATCGTGTATAAAATACTTTTGTACATCAGCTAATTGAATCGAATTTTCTTTATTAGGAAACAAACTATAATCTTGCTTTAAAACGGAGTTTAAAGAAGTGTATTTCCAAGCCTCTAACTTTTTAGTAGGAAAACCTAAGTTTTCAAAATTTTGAAACGCTTCTGAACGAATTTCGTGGATATCAGAATTTGTATCTACACGATTTTCAAATGCTACGTATGATGATAATAATTTATCGTTTAATTCCATTTTTTCAGTTTTCAGTTTTTAGTATCGGTACGCATTTCTGTATACTTTTACTAAAATCTAATTTTACACTAATTCTTGCTTAATCCAATCATATCCTTTTGCTTCTAACTCTAAAGCCAAAGAAGCATCACCAGATTTCACTATTTTTCCATCGTAAAGAACATGTACAAAATCAGGAACTATATATTCTAATAAACGCTGATAATGTGTTATCACAATAACTGCATTATCTTCAGACTTAAGTTTGTTTACGCCATTTGCAACAATTCTTAAAGCATCTATATCTAAACCAGAATCTGTTTCATCAAGAATTGCTAACTTAGGCTCTAACATTGCCATTTGAAATATTTCGTTACGCTTCTTTTCTCCTCCAGAAAAACCTTCGTTTAGAGAACGTGATAAGAATTTACGGTCTATTTCTAATAATTCAGATTTTTCACGAATCATTTTTAACATGTCTTTTGCAGGCATGTCTTCTAAACCTTTTGCTTTACGCGTTTGGTTTATTGCAGTTTTTATAAAGTTGGTTACAGAAACTCCAGGGATTTCTACAGGGTATTGAAAAGATAAAAACACGCCATTATGCGCTCTTTCTTCAGGAGCAAGTTCACTAATATCTTCACCATTTAATTCAATAGTTCCCGAAGTAATCTCGTAATCATCTTTACCAGCAATAATATTAGCCAACGTACTTTTTCCAGCACCATTAGGACCCATAATTGCATGTACCTCACCAGCTTTTACTTCTAAATTTAATCCTTTTAAGATTGATTTATCATCTATGCTTGCCTGTAAATTTTCTATTTTTAACATTGTAATTTGTCTATTTGCTTTTAGCTTATTGCTGTCGGCAGTTTAATATTTTTTTATTTTTACCCTACACTTCCTTCTAAACTAATTTCCAATAATTTTTGAGCTTCCACAGCAAATTCCATTGGTAAATTATTTAAAACCTCTTTACTAAAGCCGTTTACAATTAATGCAATTGCTTTTTCCGTATCAATACCACGTTGGTTGCAGTAAAATAATTGTTCTTCACCAATTTTACTTGTAGTTGCTTCGTGTTCTACTTGTGCTGTTTTGTTCTTTACCTCTATATAAGGGAAGGTATGAGCACCACAATCATTTCCCATTAGCAAAGAATCACATTGAGAGAAGTTACGTGCATTTTCTGCTCTTGGACTTATCTGCACTAATCCTCTATATGAGTTTTGTGATTTTCCTGCAGAAATACCTTTAGAGATAATGGTCGATTTGGTGTTTTTCCCCAAGTGAATCATTTTTGTTCCCGTATCTGCTTGCTGATGGTTGTTAGTTACTGCAATTGAGTAAAACTCACCGACAGAGTTGTTTCCTTTTAAAATACATGAAGGGTATTTCCAAGTTACGGCAGAACCAGTTTCTACTTGTGTCCAAGAAATTTTTGCATTATTCTCGCAAATACCTCTTTTAGTTACAAAATTGTAAACTCCCCCTTTTCCTTCTTTATTACCAGGATACCAGTTTTGTACGGTAGAGTATTTTATTTCAGAATCATCTAAGGCAATCAATTCTACAACCGCTGCGTGTAATTGATTTTCATCTCTACTTGGCGCTGTACAACCTCTGTCTC
>OJEO01000308.1_pt1 | contig 19877 bp, 18 predicted proteins | sample 1593621 | NCBI WGS metagenome assembly OJEO01 (sample SAMN05416875, study PRJEB24817) | seawater metagenome | isolation source: Sea water | place: Canada:Atlantic | collected 2013-11
GTTATCCATGAGCACACCTGAGACGGAGGCTCCTTGAAGCGACGCATTAGCCTGCGCGTCGGCAAGGTCACTGCTGCTTAAACTCCCCTGTTTAACCAATTGATCGAAAGGACCACCGTTACTCTGAAGCGACTCGCGAAACTGACGGGCAAGCATCTGGCTAGCAAACGCCGCTCGTTTTAAATCGCTTGAGTCGAAACTGGGGTCTCCTTCAAAATTAATTAGCTGCAAGACACCAAGCATGGCCTCATCTTTAATTGGCACCGCGATCATCGGTTTTATAGGCCAGCCTCGCTCGTCGCTAAAGCGCCGGTCAAATTGGAGACGGGGGTGAATATCAACAAGCTCGCTGGTGTCGTTTACATCATTGATGAGAATAGAACGCTGACTTAATGCGACATAGCCGGCAACAGAAGTAGCGCTAAAGTGGACGCGTATCTCATTCGAGGAATTGTATTCGGTGTCCCCTCCTCGATAAATTGCCAGAAGCTCTTTGCCGTTCTCTACGCACTGATAAACCGTAAAGAGGCGCACGCCTAAGATATCTAACAGCCCCTCTCCAACAGTCTCGAGAGCCACTTCTAGCGTTTTCGACTGACGAATTATTTGATAGATCGCTTTGAGTCTTGCTAGAAACTGCCCCTCTGAAAGGCGCTCCCCTCCCCTAATGCCTTGCACTATCATCTATTACCTCGAGTCGAATGACACTGACCTGCCCTCAGTTGGCTAGGCTTGATATGATGAGCACGGCCGGCGCAGACGCTCGTTGGTTTTACCGCGAGGACTTTTCATATGCCTAACACGACAAAAACCGCCCTACCTTTTGCTCTCGTGGCCCTCGCTGCTCTGGCTGCAATGTTTAGCCATGCGGGTTTTAGCCAAGAACAATCCGACACTGCCCTGCCTCGACTCAACACCGCCGACGCAGAGTGGCTGGGAGAGCGAATCTTCGCGAACGAGTGCGCAGCGCAGCGTGCGTGCCTGACAAGTTGGAACGAAGGCGAAGACTTCCCTTCACTTGGTATAGGCCATTTCATTTGGTTTCAGCGAAATCAGGACGAAATTTTTGCAGAAACCTTCCCAGATCTCCTCACCTACCTTGCCGAAACAGGCATAACGATGCCGAAGTGGCTACAGCCGAATAATCTAGTTACCAATAACGACCGGCCTGATGGTGATATTCGTGCAGGGGATTTCTCACGTGACATAGTCGGAAAACCACCCTCTGCGGGCATAGACTCGCCTTGGGAATCGCGAGCTGATTTTTACCAAGACATCGACAGCCGCCGCATGGAAGAACTCAGGACACTGCTCGATACGACGCGGCGAGAGCAGGCGCAATTCATCATCGCGAGGCTTGAGAACAGCATTGAGGGTATAGTTGCGCAGGCTCCGTCTGCCGAGCGTGAGCGCTTGCAGAGACGCGTAGAAAAGCTCTCGACTTGTCATTCGCCCGCTGGACTTTATGCGCTTATCGACTATGTGCATTTTAAAGGCACAGGGCTCGCTGAAGGGGAGCGCTACGCAGGCCAAGGGTGGGGACTACAGCAAGTGCTCAGCGCCATGAGCGACGACCTGCCCGTCCTCGATAGCTTCGCATCAGCAGCAAAAGCAACCCTTGAACGGCGAGTAGCCAATGCCCCGACCGAGCGACGAGAGCAGCGCTGGCTAAAGGGCTGGCACAATCGTATAGACACCTACCTTGCGGCAGCAACGCTGCCAACTGCTCATGGCGAGTGTAAGTAGAGGCTCTCATGCGCCTACTATTTATTCATTGTTTGATAGGTCGTTGCGAGAACAATGATTGACCTTTAGCCGTAATCCCTTACTCTTTGCACACTGTAAGGCATTAGAACTAAACCAGTAACAGAGCGCGTAAAATGACTCTCGAAAGATCGAACATCGCTGCAATGCAGGGCTATGCGCCGGGCGAGCAGCCACAAGACCTAACGACTATCAAACTCAACACGAATGAGAATCCGTACCCCCCCAGCCCTGAGGTGGCGGCGGCGCTCTCTGTCTTCGATGTAGCTAGTTTGCGGCGCTACCCTAACCCTATTGCCGACGAGTTTCGCCGCGTTGCCGCCGACCTCCACGGGCTATCTCTCGACAATGTGATTCCCACCAATGGCGGCGACGAGCTTCTGCGCCTCATGCTTACCACATTCGTTGCCGAAGGTGAGGTCGTGGCGACTACTAAGCCAACCTATTCGCTTTATCCGGTGCTCGCTGCCATTCAAGGCGCAAAGCTCTCCGAGATCGACCTTGATGAGCAGTGGCGACTACCTAGCGACCTGATACAACAGCTACATGAAATTAAGGCTAAGGCATTCATTCTCGTGAATCCGCATGCACCGACAGGCAGCTTAGTGTCGAGTGCCACAATCGCCGAAATCGCCGAAAATTTCGACGGCGTACTCGTCGTCGATGAAGCCTATATCGATTTCGTCGATCCCGACCTCGAACACAATTGCGTGCCACTTCTGCAGCGCTTCGACAATCTGTTAATACTGCGCACAATGAGCAAAGGCTATTCGCTCGCTGGCCTGCGTTTCGGCTATGGCCTTGCGGCAAAAAAACTCGCTGCGCCGATGCTTTTTAAAACGCGAGACAGTTACAACACTGATGCCATCTCGCAGCGGCTTGCCGCTGCCGCTCTCGCCTCCCAGTCCTATGCTAAAAGCACTTGGAACAAGGTAAGAGAGAGCAGAGAAAAAATGTTTGCCGAACTCACCTCAATGGGGCTTACCTGTCTTGCTAGCCAAAGCAATTTTCTGCTCTGCACGATTCCCGAGTCCATTGGCGCGCCCCGCGCTTACGCTGCGCTCAAAGAGAAAGGTGTCTTGGTGCGCTATTTCGATCAAGATAGGCTTCGCGACAAACTGCGGATTTCTATTGGCACAGAGGAAGAAAACAGCCGACTCATTCAGGCCTTAACCGACCTCTGCCGAAGTGAGTCGTAGACGCGACTCGTTAACAGCCTCATTGAATGGGCAGTCAGAGAATGACTACGACACAAAATTCAACGACAGACAAAGGTGAAGGTGCTGACAGAGTTCACCCTTGCCCGTCTTGCAAAAAGCCGATGCGCCGAATCGATGGTCGCATGGGGCCGTTTTGGGGATGCAGCGATTTCCCTACTTGCAGAGCGACGCTGAACGAGGTCGATGGCAAACCCAGCGCCGACATCAATCCAGATTATCGCTGCCCGCTATGCACGCGAAAACTCGTGCGCGCCGATAAAGACAAAGGTGAGTATTGGTTTTGCAGTGGTTATAACAAGGGCTGCAAGGTGAAGCTTGATGATCATGAAGGCAGGCCTAAACAAGCGCATCGCTGCAAAAAATGCGGGCAGCTTCTCGTGAAGCGCGAAGGCAAAAACGGCCCTTTTTGGGGCTGCAGCAGCTACCCGGTTTGCACCGCAAGCTACAGTGACTTAGAGGGCATACCGGCTTTATGATTTTCTCGTTTTTAAAACTAAGGAAAAAGACAGCGGCGGCATTAAGCGGAATACTTATCGGCGCGGGCAGTCTTTGGGGTCTGTCTTTATGGCAGGATATTCCGCTCATCGCACTCGCTAATGAACTCGGTGCGATCGCCCTGTTACTGCTCATCATAGTAAGCGTCGCCGCATTCATTGGCCTGATTCTCAGTCGCTTTCGCCGCTAGTCTCGGCGCCTGCTCACCGCAGCTGACATAACCACCGCGTCTTCACGGTCGCCCCCCGCCGCACGATAGCCGTCGGGATAATAGCCCTTGCGCTCGCCGATACGACTGAATCCAAGAGACTCATAAAGGCTAATAGCAGCGACATTCGAACGCCTCACTTCAAGAAAGCACGTTTCTGCATCAAGCTTTTCTGCTTTCTCTAAAAGAAGTTTAAACAGCTTCTTGCCTAAGCCGCGCCGTTGAAAATCGGGCGCGACGCAGAGCGTGAGGAGGTGGCACTCGCCAATAGCTACTGACATCACGCCATGCGCGACAATCTGGTTTTTGCTGGCAAGTACCCAACACTGATAACCCGATCTTAGGCAATCGACAAAAATTCGTTTACTCCAAGGAGAAACATAGGCCGCAGCCTCATTCAGCACAACCAGATCAAGGTCGCTAGAGCGCATCGCACGTGCGAAGAATTCGTTTGCCGGGGTTTCGGGTAACATGAGGAGAGTAACTAATTCCTGATCAACCATTTATGGCGTTAGTTGAGCGTTAGTTAATAGACACGCCACTGCATTTTGTAGACAGGTTGCGTGCCAGCCTAGGTTTTGTGATTTTCTATACGCGCCAATACCGGCTGCAGATCGGCCCACACCTCGCGCTTTAGCGAGGCGAACGATAGCATCGCCGACAAACTTGCCAGTAGCGTCTGCTTAAAAGGCATGTTCAAACCAATCTCAGCGATTAAAGGCTCCACGACACCGGCGAAAACAATGAGCTCTTCGAACCGGTCGCCATCGTGTCGACGACGAATAAATCCGGCGAGCGCAGCCGCGCCAGCTTGGTCGCTGCTCGATAGCCCAAGGTCATTTTCGAGCGGCCAGTTAAAGGCCTCATGAACGGGTCTCGGGCTGTGCTGATCAGCATTCAACCCACAGGCAAGCAGTATTGCCGACAGCAGTTTTTTAGCGCGCGCCTTATCTTCGTCTTTTGCCAGCGGCGGAATTTCGTAAAGAATCGCAACGCCTCGAGCCGTCATAAAATAGCCAAGATCGAATCGCATAGTGCCCGTGACCGACACAGCCTCTCGCCTCCCCCGAACCTGAGGTTTCACCGCAGCCGCTTCGCTCTCCGGCGCTCCGGACGCGCTCGCCAATGGCTTCTGGTTAACCGACACGCCCCTTGTACGTTCTTTGGCGTGATTGCCTAAGTCGATGACAGGCCTATCGGGATTCTTGCTGCGGAAACGCGGTATTTCCTGATGCGTGGAGGGCGCACTCGGTAACGAGGATTCGAGCGGTGCGACCTTACCGGGCTCTGGTGGCTCTGGTGGCTCTGAGGTGCCGACAGACAAGTCGGGCGTAGCGAGAAACTCATACTCAGGCGAAGCTTTAGCGCCGTCCAATACATAACGTGGAAAATAGACCTGCACGCCCATGGCGCGCAAATAAGCCTGCCGACTCGTCTCTTCCATTTCGTTTACTTCGCTCGTCTTCGGCTGGACCGGCGGCCCACTAACCCCTAATTCGTGTCAAAGAGCGCCCGGTGATTCATACTCGAAACGACTTTTATACTGCTCGAAAACGTCTCGAGACCGACTCGAGACCGACTTAAAAGCTGTTTTCAGGCTATTCAATAGCCAGCGAAAGAATCCGGCTGTCTCTGACAGCGGAAGAGTAGCAGTTAGCCAAGCTTTCAACAACGCAGGGACCCCGATTGACACAACCGAGAGGCATTTGAAGTGGTCGCCTTTTCGTGATTGAATCCTGCTAGTTTCTTGCGTCTCGACCTGGTGATCGTCGAGCGTTTAACTCTCCAAATTTCACCCTATCCATGAGGCAGCAGTAATGAGAGCAATACTTTGTAAATCACACGGACCGGCCGAAAATCTCAGCCTCGAAACGGTCGAAGACCTTGTACCTGCAGCGGACGAGGCCATTGTCGAAGTCTACTCGGCGGCACTCAATTTTCCAGATGGACTGCAAATTCAAGGCAAATACCAATTCCAACCCGACATGCCTTTCTCTCCTGGCTCTGAGGTCGGTGGTGTAATCATTGCTGTTGGCGCCTCGCTCGCGGGCTTCTCCATCGGCGATCGAGTCATGGCAACGCCTGGCATCGGCGGCCTAGCCGAGCAGGTCAGCGTAAAGGCAGAGGGGCTTCGTAAAATCCCCGACAGCATGGACTTCAAGAGCGCCGCTAGCTTTGCCATGGTCTATACCACCTCTTATCACGCGCTCAAGCAACGAGCGAATCTACAACCAGGCGAGACGCTTTTGGTCCTAGGCGCAAGCGGTGGCGTCGGCCTCGCTGCCGTCGAGCTAGGTAAGTTAATGGGCGCGCGTGTCATCGCTGCAGCAAGCTCTGATGAGAAACTAGAGTTTGTCAAAGCGGCGAAGCCCGATGAGCTACTCAACTATGGCGACGGAGAACTCAAAGAGAAGGTCAACGCGCTCACCGGCGGCAAAGGCGCCGATGTAATCTACGACCCCGTCGGTGGAGACCTATTCGACCAAAGCTGTCGTTGCATTGCCTGGAACGGCCGCCTGCTTGTCGTTGGCTTCGCCAGCGGCCGTATCCCCGAATACAAGGCTAACCTCGCTCTACTTAAAGGTTCTTCGATGGTAGGCGTTTTCCTCGGCCGCTTCCGTAAAGAAGAACCGTCCGCCTATGAAAATAATTTCGCCGAGCTTTTTAGTCTTTACGAGCAAGGTAAACTCAAGCCGATCGTCACCGAGTCCTTCGCGTTCGAAGACTATGTCGCCGCGTTCAACGTGTTTACCGAGCGCAAGGTCATGGGCAAGGTCACTCTCGAGATCAAAACAGAGGCGTAACCTCAAACAAAAAAGACTGTAACCAGAGCGGCGCTGAGCTTTGCTAGTGCGCCGCAAAAAAACAACACAGAATAAGAAGCCAAGGCCAAAGCATGCTCAGCGACCAGCAAATTAAGGAAGACCTAGAGAGACTTAAGGATATCGCCCTCGCGACAAAGGCGGTGGGGAGCGAATACGAAACACACACCGAAAACGTAATGGGCACCGAGCTCGATGTTTTCAGCAACATCCCCCCGACTCTCGGCGCCTACTACACACTCGCCAATGGAGTAAAAGACGACTGCTTCCTCGTCTACCAAGACGAGCGATTCACCTTCGGTGAGAGCCTCACTCTTTCTCGACGCTTCGCCCGCGCGTTAATCGAAAAATACAAGATTCAGAAAGGCGACCGTGTCGCCATCTGCGCTCGAAATTCTCCCGAGTGGTGTCTCGCCTTTATGGCAATCACGCAAATAGGCGCGATTGCCGTTCCTATGAACTCTTGGTGGCAGGGTCGTGAAATCGACTACGGCTTAACTGACAGCGGCAGCAAGCTCGTTATCACCGACCCTCCGCGCCTCGCACAGATGCAAGATGCGCTAACGCGCTTGGGTATCGATGCAGTCATTGCGAAGCCTGAAGACGATTCTCACTACCCTGAATTCTATTCCGTTGCTAACAGCTTCGAACCCTACACAGACGCAGACATAGCCCAGTTTGATGTGGCGCCCGATGATCGCGCAACAATCCTCTATACCTCGGGGTCAACTGGCAACCCAAAAGGCGTACTGTCGAGTCACCGCAACACGCTGAGCGCACTTTACACATGGAAGTTTGTTAAAGACATAACCGAGACGCTGCGGCCCGAGTTAGTCGATGAAAACCCAGAATTTCAACCGGCTCTGCTCGCCAACGTACCGTTATTCCATTGCACTGGAAGCCACGCACAATTCCTCGCGAGCTTTCTGTACGCCCGCAAATTCGTCATGATGTTTAAATGGGATCCCGACATCGCGCTCGACCTCATAGAGAAGGAGCGCATCTCAATTCTGCACGGCGTTCCTACCATGGCATGGGAGGTGATGCAGTCCGAAAAATTCGCCACCACTGACCTGCGCAGCTTACGTAGCGTGCAAGCTGGAGGCGCGCCGCGTCCACCCGAACACCTGAATCTCATTACGGCTAAATTTCCTGAGAAAGCGATACCGGGTCTAGGCTATGGCCTTACCGAAACTAACGCGATAGGTGCGATTATTTCGGGTCCTTTCTACCTCGCCCGACCTAACAGTACAGGCCGCCCAACCCCGCCTGTCACCAGTGTGCGCATTGTTGACGAGGCTGGAAGCGAACTGCCCGCAGGGGGCATCGGAGAGGTCTGCATTAAGGGCCCCACCGTGATGCACGGCTATTGGAATCAGCCCGAGGCAACGGCCCAAGTAATTAAAGACGGATGGTTCCACACCGGCGATATTGGGATGCTCGATGAACTCGGCTTCTTGATCCTATTAGACAGAGCGAAAGACATCGTTATTCGAGGCGGCGAGAACATTGGCTGCGCCGAGGTTGAATACGCGATCGCCGAACACCCGAGCGTGAGCGAAGTGTCGGTTTACGGCATTCCCGACACTCGACTCGGCGAAGTCCCCTGTGCCACGGTGATGCTTAAAAAAGAGGCGACTCTCGATGAGACAGAGATGCGAGCCTTTCTCCGCAATCGACTCGCGGCCTTTAAGGTCCCCGCTCGATTCTACTTTCAGCACGACCAACTGCCGCGTATAGCAACAGGGAAAATTGCGAAAAAGGAACTGCGCAAACAGACTATCGCACTTTTGGAACTCGCCTAGCGCTGACGCTCGAAGCGGTTTATCGCTCGATGGCAAAATTCGATGGCTACGTCACCGGCTGGCCCTAGAAGAAAGTTGCCCTTAAAGGCCAGTTAAGTAAGTTTGCTTAGTTGGCCTTTTTCTATTAGAAAGCCTCCTCTTAAACCCTCGAAACCCTCGAAACTCTCGGCCGCTGGGTACCCAAAATAGTTCTCGACTGGCGCTTAATCCTTGATTAGAATCCGCCAAAATTGGTCTGCAAATTTGATCCCTAGCCCTTTAGGGAAACGTGTAGCAAGACGATAAACCGATTGATAGACAGGCGTTCACTTTATGTCAAACTTTTGATTGTGAGGGTGCTATGAAAGAAGAAGATTGGGACGGCGAAGCAGATGACGATGTCGAGTCTTTTGACTCTTCGGAGGAAAGCAATGAGTTAGAGACTGACGAACAAGCCGACGCGTCACTCTCAACGAAAAAGCAGAAGCCAGGCGTAACGGATCTTAGACGAAGAATAGAAGACAGGCTCGAAGGCAAGCGACTCCGCGAGGCATTCGATTTCGACGACGACTACGATGAGCCCCTGGGCCGTTTAGGCTAGCCTGCCAAAGGCCAAGCCAGCAGCAATAGCGGTATTGCTACCGCGACGATTACCACCTCGAGTGGTAATCCGACGCGCCAGTAATCGCCAAATTCATACCCCCCCGGCCCCATTATCAGGGCGTTATTTTGGTGCCCAATCGGCGTCAAAAACGCACAAGACGCACCTATTGCGACCGCCATCAAGAACGTGTCTGGGTTAAGGCCTAGTGTCGTCGCTATGCTGTAAGCTATCGGCGCCATAAGGATGGCGGTTGCCGCATTGTTCAAGACATCCGACACAGTCATTGTCACGACTAAAATTAGTGTTAGCAGCAGAACCGGCGAATAGTCCCCCGCTACATTTAAAATCCCCCCTACCAGAACCTGCGTCGCGCCGGTGGTTTCGAGCGCGCTTCCCAACGGGATAAGAGCGCCCAAGAGTACCACCACAGGCCAATCGACGCCGTCGTAGAGTTCGCGCACAGGCACAATCGAACGAAGAACCATGGCCACACAGGCGAGTCCTAGCGCTAGCTGAATCGACACAAGCCCTACCGCCGTAGAGGCGATCGCCGCAACAAAAATTATCAGCGCCGGCAATGAGTTCTCTCCTCGCTTCAAATCAAGCGACCTCGTCGCCAGAGGGTAACAAGCGAGTTTAGTGATGGCGTCTTGCAGCGCGTCCTCTTCGCCGTGGAGCAATAGCACATCGCCCACGCGGATGACAAAGTCGCGTAATCGGCTTCGGTGGGGCGTGCCAGAGCGCGAGGCAGCAAGAAGATTGACGCCATAGCGGCGATTAAATCGGCTCTCCGCAGGCGTGCGGCCCACGAGTGGTGAACGCGGAGTCACGACTATCTCAAGCATCTGTGAATCGGCGGAATGAAGCAGTTCACGCGTCGAGTTTTCGGCGCTTACCAGCGCAAATTTGTGTTCTGTGGTGAATCCATCGATGTCTTCCTGAGAACCCTGTAGCACGAGGATGTCGCCGGACCTCAGTAGTTGCCGCCTGTTCACAACAGGCGACACCTGACGCCTGCTTTGCAGAGTAACGAGATCCATCTTCTGCGCCTCTAAGGCGTTTTTTAACTCACCGACAGGCTGGCCGACAAAATCACTGTCCTCGCCCACTTTTGCTTCGAACAAATAGCGTTCTATGTCGAATCCTTCGCTACCCGCGGCCTGCTTTCTTACTTTCACAAGCTTCGAGCCAAAGACGAGCATAAACACAATACCGGCAAGCGCTACTCCGCCGCCGACCGGAGCAAAATCGAACATCGTAAAAGCTTGCCCCGTAACCTCTTCACGGTAGTTCGCGATGAGGATATTTGGGGGGGTGCCGATGAGCGTGACTAGCCCACCCAATATCGAGCCAAACGAGAGCGGCATCAGCACGCTAGCCGGTGAGCGCCCTGCCTTGTTAGTCGATTGGATAGCGATAGGCATCAGTAGCGCGAGCGCGCCGACATTATTCATAAACATAGATAAAAACGCGGCGATAAATGACAGCACAGCAATATGAAGAGACGGACGCGATGACAAGGGCTCGATCGCGCTGGTGACAAATTCGACAGCGCCCGAACGCGATAACCCAAAGCTTACGATGAGGACGAGAACCACGGTGATTGTCGCTGGGTTACCAAATCCTGCAAAGAGCTGTGACTGCGGCACGAGCCCAAAGAGTGCTGCAGTAAAAAGCGCGCCGAGGGCAACAACATCGTAGCGCCAGCGTCCCCATACCAAAAGAATAAGGAGGCAAACCAACACGAACATGAGCTGTAATTGATCGAGCGTTTCGGCGTCGAACATGTAATCTCCGCAGTCAGATAATATCGAAGTTAAGGGAATTTAATCCGGCGATTTCGCCGCAAAGCTTATCGCCTTTAACGACCGCCGCGACCCCCGCGGGCGTGCCCGTATAAATAATATCTCCTGCCTTTAGCTCAAACAGCCGCGACAGTTGTTCGATTATCTCTGCCACGCTCCAGATCATTTGGCCTAGCAGGGCCGACTGCCTTAGTTCGTCGTTAACCGTCAGACAGATAGGCGTATCAGTCGACGGGGCGAAATTCGCCTTCGGTGTTAAGGCAGAAAGCGGCGCCGATTGATCGAAGCCTTTCGCCGTATCCCAGGGGCGACCATGCTTCTTTGCGATGGACTGTAAGTCTCGTCGCGTAAAATCGATGCCTACACCACAGCCATAGACACACGCAGCGGCTTCAGCCAGCGTAAGATCTCGGCCACCGCTTGCCAGAGCGACGACCAACTCGACCTCATGATGCAGATCAGAGGTGGCCTGCGGATAACGAACCGCTTCACCGTCAGTCACGAGCGCCGACGCTGGTTTGGAAAAGAAAACGGGCGGTTCAGACTTCGGATCTCCGCCCATCTCTGCGACGTGGTCGGCGTAGTTACGACCGACGCAATAAACGCGGTGTACTGGAAAACGCGCGTCCAACCCAACGACGGGAACAGACACTTGTGGTGGAGGCGAAATCACATAATCCATTGACTTACTCCGCGCAGCCAAGCGCAAGGCCTGACGTTATTTGTTGGTTTTTAAACACAGTTAACTGAGTGCGATTTTCAATCTCATCGAGCGTCGTGAGTGCCTCACAGTAATGGCGATGACTTTCTGTCGACGACGCAAAAGCAAACGCGGCATACTGCCCGTTGAACACGGCAATTTTAAAGAAGCCTTCTTCTTCAAATTCCGTTGCCTGCAGCGGCCCGCTCACCACAAAGATTGCTTCGCTACGCCCGCTTTCGTCGGTGACCTGCTGCGCAGCCAATTCGTTTAGCGCCTGATCTAGCAGCGACCAAGGCCCCTGCCTTAAATCGCTAGGCAGTCGCGCTCTATTCGACAGAAGATTGAGTTCATCCCAGAAAGGCGTTGCAGAGAAACTGGTCATTGGGGCGAGACGCCCCTGTTCGGCAGCGAGTAAAGTGACTTCGGTGAGACGGTAGTCGCGGTCCTGGGAATCTGTCAGGTCTGGCTGCAACAGACGCGTTCGCGCATCTGCTGCGAGTTGCTGTGCGCGGGAACCTCCGAGCAGTATATCCGCCGCCCACTCCCGCGGCAGAAGAGACGCAACCCCAATGCCCTCGCCTACGATACGGTAAGCGACCCAGCGCGGCAGTTGCCCTTCTCCTAGAGAGTCAATCTGCGCGGCAAACAGCTGCCGCACAACAATCTCATCGGCAGCGTCATCGCCCTGCCAAACAGGGCATGAGCCATTAAGACAATGAGCAACAATCGGCTCGAGACTTGCCGCTTTGAGCCCGCCGCTTATTATTCCGAGGACGACAGCGAGCGCACTTGCGTGCACTGCATGAAGCAGTGTTTTACTAACAAGAAAAACACTCGCGCGTGATCGACCTAGCGCGAGAGTAAAAAAAACACCCTCCCTGTGCATTTCCACTCAGCATTAACCCATCGGGTAAGGGATGAGCTTGTGCACTTCATCGCACCGCTTCATTACCTCATCCGACAGCGTTACCTCTAATGCCGCTAACGACTCCTCGAGTTGCGCGGCAGTGCGCGCACCAATAATCGTCGAAGCGACGAAATCGAAATTCATACTCCACGCAGTGGCAAGCGTGACCGGCGACATGCCTAAGTCTTTCGCAATCTCGAGATACTTTGCAGTTGCCGCTAGCGTGCCCTCGTTGACAAATCTATCCGCCATCGCCCGCTGGCGGGGGTTATCGTGATAGTGATAGTCGCCGAAACGGCAGCCTTTAGGCACCTCAGGGACATTGTATTTACCGCTCAGCACACCACCACCGATTGGCGAATACGGGAGTAATGACACGTTTTCCTGACGACAGGCGTCGGCCAATTCGTCGAGGAAACGTCTGTGCAGTAAAGAGAAATTATTTTGAATCGACTGGAACTTCGCCAGCCCTTCGTATGAGGCAATGGTATTCGCCTTCGTAAGCCCGTAGGTTGTCTCATTAGACGTCCCAAGATACCGAACCTTGCCTGCCTGAACTAAGCGATCGAGCGCCTCCATCGACTCTTCGATTGGCACGATGGGGTCTGGCCAGTGAACTTGATAAAGATCTATATAGTCGGTGCCGAGTCGACGCAAACTGCCTTCGATAGCAGTCTCGATATGAAACCGGTCTATCGCAGTCATCCCGTGACGAACCGGTGGCACAAACCAGCCCGCCGCCGCGCCTGCAACTTTAGTCGCGACAATAAGCGAGTCGCGCGGCTTCGTCTGAATCCACTCCCCGACTATCTTCTCGGTGACACCGACAGTTTCAGCATTCGGCGGCACTGGGTAGACCTCGGCGGTATCAAAAAAATTAATACCGCGATCGTACGCGGTATCGAGAATCTTAAACGACTCTTTTTTGTCGCTCCAACTGCCGAAACTCATCGTGCCCATGCAGATTGGCGTGACACGAAGGCCACTCTTGCCGATATAACGGTATTCCATAATGTCGTCCTTATTCGTTTCTATAATTCTTTACGCGGCTGCTGCACGCTAATCGCATTGATCACCGAGATAGCCACCACCGCCGCAATAGCCGGCATCTTGTATTTGTATAGCAAGGCCGTCGGGGTCACTAAAATATACTTCAGGCGTCCCTCCTACTACGCCTCCTCGATTAGGTTGCCGCAGGCTTACCCAATGAGCCAGCGCTCGAGGTGGCCGCTGTCCATCACTCGGGGCTAAGCCATAAGACGTTAACCGCGTACGAATAGCCTCAACATCGAACTCAGCCACACTCAAACTGACATGATCGGTGCGGCCCGGCACGCTTGGAGACGAGTTATCGGTACCTCCGACATACATCAAAAATTGCAGGCCATCGCCAAGGCTAACAGTTGGGGAAGTCGGGCCTTGATAGGCAAGTATACCGAGGCCGAGGCCTTCGAAGAACAGGCGATTGCCACGCTCGTAGTCGGCCACAAAATTGGTAAAGTGGTTAATGCCCTGTGCCGAAAATAAACCCGCAGCACTTGCTGCGGGGGCACACGCCCCGCAATCGTCTGTGGACATAACCCTGTACACAATGCCCTCGGCATCGGCAAAAAACAGCGCGTCTTGGCCCCATTTTTCATCGCTCCAGAATCGCATTGCACGAGTTAACGGCCCTTGTTCTTGCGCCTCGATAGGCGAAAAACCAAGCTGCAACAATGCTTCGGTGACACTTTGCCTATCGAAATTACGCACACCTAAGCCAATCCAAGCAAAGCCAAGCGGCTCATCGCCCTCGGCTTCCGAAAGAATGAAATGCTGATTACTTGTACCAAGTGCATAGGTCGCACGTGTAGCATCGCGCACCGGCGCTGCGCCAAAAACATCACTGTAAAATCGCACAGATCTGTCTATGTCACTTACGTGCAGGGCGAACGCTTGGTAACCAACGAGCGCGAGTATGGGTGAGTTTTGCTGCGGCTGCGCATGCACAGAATTCAGACTGAAAAAACAAAGACCAAACAAGCAACCCAAACGCAGCGGCGCACAAACTAATTGCAAGAAATTACGCATCGGCCTGTCTCACTCTCTTGTGCGCGTTTGAAGGTCGCGCAATTGATTTTTGGCATCGGCTGCGAGGTTCTAGGAAGACACCTGTTCTATCGCGCCACCTTCGGCCTTCCAGTTCTCCATGCCGCCATGCATATGCGCAACGCCTTCGGCGCCCATTCGTTTCAGAGTCTGAGCGGCGAGCGCAGAGCGCCAACCCTTATTGCAGTAGAGTATCAGCCCGTCTACTTCGTCGAACTCGCGCCGATAGTAGGGGCTTTCGGGATCAATCCAAAATTCGAGCATACCTCGAGGAATATGAAGGGAACCCGCAATGCGTCCCTCTCTCTTAACCTCGCGCACATCCCTTAGGTCGACGAGCAGCAGGCCGCCAGTAGACGAATCAAGCGCTGCTCGAACCTGCGCAGGACTCAAGGTCTCAATTTCTTTCTCGGCTTCGGCAACTAGGTCGCGAAAGCTACTCGTTAGTTTATTCATTACGTGGTTATTCCTTCACTCTCGCGAGCGTTCGATTTTCATCATTGGACCGCCTCATAGAGCAGGTACATTCTGGTTGGCTACGTTCAGTCTCCTCAGCCCCAAGCCAAGCACAAGCGCACCGCCTGCTATCGCAAGCAGAAGCAGCTGGCTTATTCCAAACAATCCGCCTGCGGGAAGCGCGAGAGTAATACCCGCAATACCTACTAAGGCCCGCACAACCCAACTGAGCGCGCCGCGGCCCAAATCACCCAAGCCTATTAAGTAGCCCTGCAGTGCAGCGGAAACTAAGGCGACACCTACTAGCGCAGTTGATAATGCCTGAAGATTCTCGAACCACGAACCTTGCAAGAGAAGTGCAGGATTAAACACAAAGAAGAAAGGCACAAAATAGATAATTGCGCCAAGCCGCATCGCTTCGAACCCTGCGCGCATGGGCGACACCTGTGCCACCGACGCTGCGGCAAACGCTGCCAGTGCAACAGGCGGCGTAATGAAACTCAACATACCCCAATACATCACAAACATGTGGCTCGCGAGAGGATCGAGCCCCGAGTTAGTCAATGCAGGAACCAGCACGATGGCGAGAAAGATGTAAGCGGCGGTTACCGTCATACCAATGCCCAAAATAAAACTGGTAAGCGCACCCATGAGCAGAAGGACAAGCACATTGTCGCCGGCTAAATAGACGAGATCGTTAGCAATTGTGCCAGCGATGCCTGTCACCGCGAGGCCACCAATGATGAGGCCGATGGCAGCGAGAATTCCCGCAAGCTCGGCAAGAAGCTTACCCATAGTCGCCACTAACTCGAGCAGTTTATTCACGTCGAGCCTGTGCTTGGTAAACTGATTGATAACGAGTAACAACGCAGTCGCATAGAACGGCGCAACAGCTTCACGCTGCATGAAGACAAGCATCCAAATTAAGGCAGCAAACACAGCAATGAAATACCACCCGTCGCGGAACACCTCGCCTATCTTAGGCAGCTCCTCTTTTGGCAAGCCCTGCAAATTATCGCGCGCAGCGTGGGCATCAATTTGCATAAACAGGCCAAAAAAATAAAGAAGCGATGGAACAACTGCGGCGATCGCAACGGTGACGTAACTGATGTTGAGAAAGCTCGCCATGACAAACGCAGTAGCGCCCATAATAGGCGGCATTAACACGCCGCCCGTCGACGCACAGGCTTCGACTCCCGCCGCATATTCGCGCGTAAACCCAATACGCTGCATCGCGGGAATCGACAGTGGCCCGGTGGTGAGCACGTTACTTATAGGCCCACCGCTCATCGAGCCCATGAGGCCGCTTGAAAAAATTGACACCTTCGCAGGCCCACCACGCTTATGCCCGAGCAGTGCGAAGGCGAGATTGATGAAAAAAGGACCACCGCCGGTGTATTGCAGCGAGACGCCGAAAACCAGAAAGCCAAAAACAAGCTGGGCGAACACCTGCATGGGTATGCCAAACAGACTTTCCTCGCCCATTACATGAAACATAGCGACGTCTTGAACGGGAATGCTAAGCGCAGCCATCACGTCGGGCAGTTTATCGGCGAAAGTTGGATAAAGTGAGAACACAGCGACGATGGCGAAAACTGGCCAACCGCCCGCGCGCCTGCCGGCCTCCATGACGATAACCCATGTCACCAAAGCCAGCCAAACGCCGATCGGCGGTGCTGCATACTCCCACGCTTCGAGCACAATACGCTCGGCATAAAAAGCAAAGTACGAGAAAACACAGGCTATGACGAGCATGATCACGATGTCATACCACGGCACGTGGGTTGGGCTGTGTTTAGTCGCCGGAAACGTCACAAACACCATGCTTAGCATGACCCCAGTGATGAGATACATATAGCGACTGTCGAGCAAAACATAGCCAACGAAAAAGCCTAAATTAAATACCTGATTAATCGCGAGAAGAATCGACACCCCGGTGAGCATCGCCATTACTGTGCGCCATCGAGAGGACAGTGCGCGGTAACGAATACTTGGTACGGGTGCGTCCGCTTTGAGCCCTATGTCACCGCTAACCTTTGGTGATACCGAAGACTGAGTACTACTTTGCTGTTCGCTCATAATGTTTTTCACTTGTTGCTGACGCTATTCGTTTTACGACCCGACCCGAGGCCTGAGAGTTAGCCGCTAGAGGCTGTCTGCGAGGGTGACAAGACCCGCAGCTTCTAACGCAGTGAGACGGGCAACAAGCCACGCCTTCTCATAGTCTCGATAATCATTCGGAGCTGCGGGGACGAAAGCATCCCATGCTTGTTTTAGTATTGCTTGCCGGTGAAGGTTTTTCGCGTTTTGCGCAGCTGCTTCGGGCGTCCATTCACCGCTCTCTTTAAAGTAACGAATTGCCCCCTCATGGAAAGGTAAAAAGGCTTGTTCCAATTTCTGACGCGTAAACGTCCACCCCATCGCGCCAGGCGCGCTGTCTTTATACTCTTCATAGTGGCGATGCATAATTTTGACGGTGCTATACACCATCGCCTCCTCCGATGTATCGAGACCAACGAGCAGTGGATACGCCGACGTAAACACCTCTAATCCCTCAGCAGGCAATGTCGGACCTTCGAAGGCGATATGTGGAACATACCAAGGCAGACGTTGACGAACACGCGCAATAGCCTCGGCATCATCGTGCGGGAGAGCGGGAAATCTCAGGCCGCGAGGAGACGCATCGACACGTAAAAAAGGCGGTGAGTTGCACGCACCACCGGCCGCATCTGCACGGTTATTAAGAATCGCATCGATCGATGCGTTGTAACCACCCACCTCGACCCGCGTGACGTCGTCCCATGTCAAATTTGCGTAAGACAGCAACGCGGCGGTCGCGTTATTAAGCGACGGCGCGCCCTGCACGAAGGTTACGCGCTTACCCTTGAGATCGGCGACGCCGAAAATATTTGCATCTGCAGCCGTCGCGAAGGTAAAAGAACAGCTGTCCGAAAAATTTGATAGGAGCGCACGCACCGGTTGGGGCCCCCAAATTTTTGAGGCGAAATTGAGAATCCCTTCTTGCGCGTATACCGCCTCCGAACCGCCGGCGGAAAAATGCACGCGACCAGCACGCAGCGTCGCTAGCCGAGAAACGTCATTACGCCCCGGGATCACCCGCAGGTTAACGCCATAAGTTCGCTGCAATATGTTGCCTAGCGCAACGGCCTGACTGTAGCCACCCGTGCCGGTCGGATAGGCAGACCATGCCATGGTGCGAGGGAGTTCGATACCCGACTGCGCAGGCACAGAGCCCACACTCGCGGCAAACGTACTCCCGATCGTAACAAAAGACGTGATTGCAAGTCGGAAAAGAAAAGCAGAACAGGGTAGGAAGGGAAAAATGCGAGCGGTCATTGGGCGACTCGTCTCCTTTTAAGAGGCATTAAATAAGAGGCATCAAAGTAACGGCTTTGAGGATCATTAAAGTGCGCCAAAACCGGCCGCGTTAAACTCGTTCGAGCATAACCTAGCACCTAGGACAATGCCACACGCTGCCTAATCTCTAACTGCCAATTAGTCCCATAGCCCCTCGCTGGCAGGGGGCAAACCTTCGCCGATGATTGCCCCAGACGTCTAGCAAGTTGTTCACCACCATGCATTGCGGTTGCGCTACAAATCCTTCTATACTCAAACACAATTCTTATAAAAAACCAAAGCCTAGCGCTCGCAGTCATATGCACCTCGGTGCGGGGTCACAGACCTAGGCTTTACTTTGCAACCGCTTCATCGGGGGAAAACACAATGCCATTTCGCAGCGCACTTCATTCGACAATTTGTCACAACACAAATGAATTTCAAGAGAGCAACGCGCCGGCTGGAATGAAATCAGTGCGCCCAATTGCAGCAGCACTCGCGATTGGCCTAATCGTAGCCAGTTGTGCACCCGACGAGCCCGCCCTGCCCGAACTCAGCTTCGAAGAAGCGCTTCAAGAGAAGCTCATCATGGCGCAGCCGGGCGATGTTATCGAAATCCCCGCCGGCGTCCATGAAATGACGCGCAGCCTGTCTCTGAATGCGCCAGGCGTTACTATCCGCGGACTAGGGATGGATGTCTCAATACTCTCTTTCAAAAACCAAGCGCAGGGCGCCGAGGGGCTACTCGTTAATGCCAACGATTTCGTCCTCGAGAACCTCGCGCTCGAAGACACCGTCGGCGACGCGCTCAAAATTAATCAGAGCGAGAATGTGGTCATTCGCAATGTCCGCACCGAATGGACCGGTGGCCCACTAACCACCAACGGCGCCTATGGCATATACCCTGTCCAATCTAAGAACATTCTTATTGACGGCGCCGTTGCGATCGGCGCCTCTGACGCTGGAATCTATGTGGGGCAGTCGAGCCAAATCATCGTGCGCAATTCACGCGCCGAATACAATGTGGCTGGCATCGAGATCGAAAACTCTACTTTTGCCGATGTTTACGACAACGTGGCGACTAATAATACAGGCGGAATACTGGTCTTCGATTTACCCAACCTGCCTGTTCAAGGAGGCCGCAATACGCGCGTATTTAATAACGAAATTGTGAGCAATAATGTCGACAATTTCGCGCCCGAAGGCAATATCGTTGGCACCGTTCCCGCAGGCACAGGCATGATGGTGCTCGCCAACGATAACATCGAGATATTTGGCAATCGCTTCGCCGACAATCAAACGACTAACGTGATGGTCGTTAGCTATCTGATTAACGGCCTGCCGATCGATGATCCCAACTATGACCCTTTCCCTGAGGCTATTTATATTCACAGCAATAGCTTCGAAGGCGGCGGCGAAAATCCCGATTCAGAGCCTTTGATCGCATTGCAAACCGCGACAGGTCAGCCCATTCCAGATGTTGTTTGGGGCGGGGCAATCATGCCCGGTGCTAACGGCGAGCCTAGCAAAACTTTCGCCGAAATCTTATGCCTAGGAGAGGGCGGTATGAGCTTCGTGAATTTGGATGCAATGAACGGTTTTGCTGTGCCCTCTTTCGATCCCGCCCCGCATCCTGTCTCTTATACACATCTGACGCTGCCGAC
>OJEO01000319.1_pt1 | contig 19574 bp, 19 predicted proteins | sample 1593621 | NCBI WGS metagenome assembly OJEO01 (sample SAMN05416875, study PRJEB24817) | seawater metagenome | isolation source: Sea water | place: Canada:Atlantic | collected 2013-11
TGTAGAGAGGTCTCGTGGGCTCGGAGATGTGTATAAGAGACAGGTATTAGTCATGTGCCTGACACAACTTCAAAAATTAATTTCACAAATAATGACACTGAGTTTGATAAAAACGGAGTGCAGTTTGTAATTAATCCTTATGATGAGTTTTGTTTGACAAGAGCTATGTGGTTTAAAGAAAAACAAGGAGCTACCGTAACTGTCGTAAATGTGGGTAGTTTAGAAACAGAGACCACTCTTAGAAAAGCATTGGCCATTGGTGCAGATGATGCTATTCGAATAAATATAAATCCAACGGATGGTTTTTTAGTGGCAAAAGAATTAGCTGCAGTAGTAAAAGACGGAGGTTACGATTTAGTTTTAGCAGGTAAAGAATCTGCAGATTATAATGGGCAAATGGTTCCAGGAATGCTGGCTGCTTTAGTAGATTTCAATTTTGTAAACGGTTGTGTAGAAATAGAGGTAGAGGGTACAGATGTAACTGCTAAAAGAGAAATTGATGGAGGTACTGAAACGTTATCTACATCTTTACCTTTAGTAATTGGTGGTCAAAAAGGTATTGTAGAAGAAAAAGATTTGCGCATACCAAATATGAGAGGAATTATGATGGCGCGTAAAAAACCTTTACAAGTATTAGAAGCAAAGGGTTCTGAGGCATCAACATCTATAGCGTCTTTCGAGAAACCAGCACCAAAAGGAGCTGTAAAGCTTGTGGATGCAGATAATTTAGATGAGTTAATTAGCTTATTGCATAATGAAGCTAAAGTAATTTAATAAGGAGTGGTTGCTTCGTTTTTAAAACGTATAATTCTTAACGTTACTCGAAATAATTATAGAACAACACAAACAAACGATTAAATAAAAAAAAACCAAAAAATATGTCAGTTTTAGTTTTTGCCAATTCAACAGACGGAAAATTTAAGAAAACTGCTTTTGAAGTAGTTTCTTACGGAAAGAAAGTTGCAGAACAATTAGCTAGTAATCTAGTGGTTGTTACTATTAATGCAGCCGATGCAACAGAATTATATACATACGGTGCAGAAAAAGTGTTAACGGTATCTAACAATAGTTTATCAACTTTTAATGCAAAAGAATATGCATCTGTTATAGCACAAGCAGCAGTGAAAGAAAATGCAAGTATTGTAGTAGTAGATTCTAGTATTAATGGTTTGTATTTGTCACCATTAGTAGCTGTGGCTTTAGAAGCTGATTATGCCTCGAACACAGTTTCTGCGCCTTCTAGTATCAATCCTTTTACAGTAAAAAGAAAAGCATTTTCTAATAAAGCATTTTCAAATACGGTTATATCTGCAGATAACAAAGTAATAGGTTTGGCTAAAAATTCTTTTGGAATCCATGAAAACATAGTTTCTGGAGCTTTAGAAAGTTTTGATCCAACAGTTGCAGTTTCTGGGGTAAAATCTAAAAGTGTAGAAAGAGTCACAGGTAAAGTAACGATTGCAGATGCAGATACTGTAGTTTCTGCAGGTAGAGGTTTAAAAGGACCAGAAAACTGGGGAATGATAGAGGAATTAGCAGCTGTTTTAGGTGCGGCAACTGCATGCTCTAAGCCTGTTTCAGATTTAGGGTGGAGGCCTCATGGAGAACATGTCGGACAAACAGGTAAACCAGTAGCTTCTAATTTATATATTGCAATTGGTATCTCTGGTGCTATTCAGCATTTGGCAGGGATTAACGCATCCAAAGTAAAAGTTGTTATAAATACAGACCCAGAAGCGCCGTTTTTTAAAGCTGCAGATTATGGTGTTGTTGGTGATGCTTTTGAAGTAATTCCTAAATTAATAGAAAAATTAAAAGCTTTTAAAGCAGCTTAATAGTTTTTTTGGAGCTTTATTGATCGAGTTCAACTAATAAAACATTTTAAAAACCTATCAAAATTTTTCATTTGATAGGTTTTTAATTTTATTTAAATAATTAAAACAAAAGAGCGCAAACAATCGCTTTATGGTTCAAAGAAACTTTTCTTCTTATAAAAAACCAAATTCAAGAAAGAATATCTGTTTTTGCCATATAATTTTTAGTAAATTGTCGGCTTAAAAGTAGCTACAAGTACTTGTTTAATTAGCTGTTTTTTATGCAGAAAGATATATGGGTTTAATAAAACTAACTATAAAAGGAATTTCATACAGCCAGACACAAACTGGCGCATACGCACTTGTTTTAAGTGAAATGGAAGGAAGTAGAACTTTGCCAATTATTATTGGTGCTTTTGAAGCACAATCTATAGCTATCGCTTTAGAAAAAGAAATTAGACCACCAAGACCTTTAACGCATGATTTGTTTAAGACTTTTTCAGATCGTTTTTCTATAGAAGTTAAAGAAGTTATTATTCATAAATTGGTAGATGGTGTTTTCTTTTCTAGCCTAATTTGTCAAAAAGATGGGGTAGAAGAGGTTCTAGACGCAAGGACTTCGGATGCAATTGCAATTGCAGTTCGTTTTGATGCTCCAATTTTTACTTATGAAAATATTTTAGATAAGGCTGGTGTGTTTTTGAAAATAGAAGATGAATTAAGGTTAAATGATCTTTCTGAAACAGAAGAAATTTCTTTAGGTACGCAAGATTTATTAAAAGTAGATAATACTTCTTTAGATTCAAAGGTATCTGTTTCTGAATTAAATGATCAGTTAGATAAAGCAGTTGCTGATGAAAATTATGAATTAGCTGCAAAAATTAGAGATGAAATCAGTAAAAAATCTTAAAATTAACTTATACATGAAAAATTTATTTTTAATTGCTTTTTGTTTTGTTTCATTTTCATTCTTAGGACAAAATATAGTGCAAGAATCTAAAGAAAATACTGCTATAGAAACAGGAGTTTCTTCTTCATTTAAACAAGATGCAAAAATAATTTCATCAACAACAGAGCTTAAAGTAGAAGGATACGAAGAAGATATATCAGAAAAAAATAGAAAAGAAGATACGATCATTGCTAGTGGAAGTTTTACTTTCACAAGCCTTTGGAGAGGTGTTTTAGGAATGTTTTCTTTAATACTTATTGCCTTTTTATTTAGTGCTAACAGAAAAGCAATTAGTTGGAAAAGAGTAGTCATTGGGTTATCGCTTCAACTCGTTATCGCAATAGGAGTTTTAAAAGTATCGTTTATTCAAAAAGCATTTGAATTAGTAGGAAAACTTTTTATTGAAATTTTAGAATATACCAAAGCAGGTAGTTCATTTTTATTTGCAGGTTTAATTTCAGACATGGATTCTTTTGGGTATATTTTTGCTTTTCAGGTACTTCCAACAATTATTTTCTTTTCAGCATTAACATCACTCTTATTTTATTTAGGTATTATTCAATGGATGGTTAAAATGCTAGCAATTGCTTTGTCTAAGTTTTTAGGTATTTCTGGGATGGAAAGCTTGTCTGTTGCAGGAAATATTTTCTTAGGACAGACGGAGGCACCTTTATTAATTAAAGCATATTTAGAGAAGATGAATAAATCTGAAATGCTCTTGGTTATGATAGGTGGAATGGCAACCGTTGCAGGTGCTGTTCTTGCTGCTTATATAGGGTTTTTAGGTGGTGGAGATAAAGAGTTAGAATTGGTTTTTGCAAAACATTTGTTGGCTGCATCTGTAATGGCAGCTCCTGGTGCCATTGTAGTTTCTAAAATTTTATATCCACAAACTGAAGAAGTAAACACAGATGTTACAGTTTCTCAAGAAAAAATAGGTTCTAATATTCTAGATGCTATTGCAAACGGTACTACAGAGGGTTTGCGTTTAGCGGTAAATGTAGGAGCTATGTTATTGGTTTTTGTGGCAGTTATAGCAATGTTAAATGGTGGTTTAGATTTAATAGGTAATATTACTTCTTTAAATGATTTAATTGCAGCGAATACTGCTTACGATAAACTTTCTATAGAATTTATTTTAGGGTATGCTTTTGCGCCACTAATGTGGTTAATTGGGGTTCCAACAGTAGATATGACTCTAATGGGACAATTATTGGGTATTAAATTAGCGGCAAGTGAATTTGTAGGGTATATACAATTAGCAGAATTAAAAAATGTGGCAAGTGCAACGCATTTAGCATATAATAAGTCAATTATTATGGCAACTTATATGTTGTGTGGTTTTGCAAATTTTGCATCTATAGGAATTCAAATTGGTGGTATTGGTTCTTTAGCGCCAGGACAGCGTAAAACATTATCAGAATTTGGAATGAAAGCCTTAATTGGTGGTACAATTGCTTCTTTAATGTCGGCAACAATTGCAGGAATGATTATAGGGTAGCAGTAAACCACTGCAACCAACTTCTAAAAAAGGTTGTCTTCAAATCGTTAATAACTTTAAAATATTATTTAAAAAGCTTCGCCAAAAATGGTAGAAGCTTTTTTATTTTTACAGTGGTTTGCTACAAAAAGTATAAACGAAGAATTAATTAACCGATTACATATTAGAATGAAACAATATCACGACTTAGTAAAACACGTTTTAGAAAACGGAAACGAAAAAGGAGATAGAACAGGTACAGGAACAAAAAGTGTTTTTGGGTATCAAATGCGATTTGATTTAAGTGCTGGTTTTCCAATGGTTACCACTAAGAAGTTGCATTTAAAGTCTATTATTTATGAGCTACTTTGGTTTATAAAAGGAGATACAAATATTAAATATTTACAAGACAATGGTGTAAAAATCTGGAATTCTTGGGCAGATGAAAATGGAGATTTGGGACCGGTTTACGGCCATCAATGGCGTAATTGGAATAGTGATGATATAGATCAATTAAAAGAAGTTATAACTACGTTAAAGACGAATCCTAATTCTAGAAGAATGATGGTTGCTGCGTGGAATCCTTCTGTAATGCCAGATACCTCTGTAAGCTTTTCAGAGAACGTTGCAAATGGCAAGGCTGCATTACCTCCTTGTCATGCTTTTTTTCAGTTTTATGTTGCAGATGGTAAACTATCTTGTCAGTTATATCAACGAAGTGCAGATATCTTTTTAGGTGTTCCTTTTAACATTGCAAGTTATGCTTTGTTTACAATGATGATGGCGCAAGTTTGTGGGTATGAAGCAGGAGAGTTTATTCATACTTTTGGAGATGCTCATATTTATAACAATCATAAAGAGCAGTTAGAATTGCAATTATCTAGAGACATTAGACCTTTACCAAAAATAAAAATGAATACTGCAATAAGGAATATTGAAGACTTTACTTTTGAAGATTTTGAATTACTAGATTACAATCCACATCCGCATATTAGAGGAAAGGTAGCCGTTTAAAGACGCTATAATTATATTATAAAAAGGAGCTTTATGTTGCATTTCACAGCAAGCTCCTTTTTTATATTTTACAAAGTAATTAAACTATTTTCTCCACCCGCATAATCATTCCAGGCATATCCATCAGCTTCCGTTTCGTTTACAAAAGTGCCATCAATTAAATATTTAAATTCGTGAGAGGTATTTGCTTCTATATTGACAGTTCCTTTAAAAGATCCGTTTTTTAATTTTTTTAGTGGAGCAGATTCAGCATTCCATTCATTAAAACTACCAACTACTGCTGCACTATTTGCTTCTTTTGCAGCGACAGTAAACGTTACTTTACAGATTGGTTTGCTTTTTAAAAATTGTTTTTTAATTGCCATATTTTTGTAGGTTAAAATTCATAACAAAAATAGCCAACAAAAATAACATAGTATTTAGTAATGTAGGCTTTGGTAAAGAATTACCACTTTCATAAAACCAATGGGTAAAATTATTAATTATGAAATTTTCACTCGATAAATTATAAGTACTCTTAAAATAATTCGGTTTCTTTTCTCTTAATTTTAGTCTTTTTGACTGCAATCTGTTTCATGTTTAGATTTTTTTTGATGAAAATGATATAAAAATGTCAAATCTGAAATCATTTCTCTTATTTTTGTAAAAATTGATTTAATTTATGATTACTGTAATAGCTGCAATTGCCTCTAATAACGCTCTAGGAAAAGACAACGATTTAATTTGGCATTTACCCGCAGATTTAAAAAGATTTAAAAAAGTAACTACAGGTCATTATATATTAATGGGTAGAAATACTTATGAATCTATAGGAAAACCTTTGCCAAATAGAACTACAATAATTATTACTAGAAATAAGAATTATTTTAAAGAGGGGTGTTTAATTGCGAACAGTTTAGAACAGGCAATTGAAATGTCTAAAGAAGAAGCACAAGTATTTATAATTGGTGGTGCTCAAATTTATAAGGAAACAATTGCCAAAAACTTAGCGCAACAATTAGATATTACTTTGGTGCATAAAGATTTTGAAGCAGATGTTTATTTTCCTGAAATAGATTCTAAAATTTGGAAAGAAGTAGTTAGAGAGAATTTTGAAGCTGACGAAAAAAATAAACTTGATTATAGTTTTATCTCGTATCAGAAAATTTAATTAATTCTTCGGTTTCTAAATCTACCCCTAAATTTATTTTATATTTTCTTTTAGCAAATAAAAATTAATTAAAAAGGGTATAATTTACTTCATAGCCATAATCTTCTTGTGATTGGTACTCTATTATTAGAGTATTGGAAATAAAAAAGAGTGGAATAATGACATTAGAATTATGCTTGAAGAAGCTGGTTTCTTTGTTGATGAGGTTTTTGAATATGCAAACGAAAGACAAGTTCCTATTAAACCAATTAAAATACAATAAATGCAACAAAGGTGTTTTTGGGTTACTGATAGTAAATTATATGAAGATTATCACGACAAAGAATGGGGGCAACCTGTTTTTGATGATGCAACACTTTTTGAGTTCTTAATTTTAGAAACTTTTCAAGCGGGTTTAAGTTGGATTACTATTTTAAATAAAAGAGAAAACTTTCGAAAAGCTTTTGACAATTTCGATTATCAAAAAATTGCAATATACCCAGAAAGTAAGTTTCAATCTTTATTAATAGATACAGGAATTATAAGGAATAAATTAAAGATAAGAAGTGCTATTCATAATGCGCAAGTTTTTATGGAAGTTCAGCAAGAATTTGGTTCTTTTTCAAAGTTTATTTGGTCTTATGTAAATGAAACCCCAATTCATAACAAATTTCAAAAGAGAGCAGAAGTACCGGCAACCACCGTACTTTCTGATACCATTTCTAAAGACTTAAAAAAAAGAGGGTTTAAATTTGTTGGTTCAACTGTAATTTACGCATATATGCAAGCCGTTGGAATGGTAAATGACCATACAATAGATTGTTTTAAATATGTAGAATAGTAATCATATAAAAGTAAATTATTGACCCGTATAAAGACGAATTGCCACAAAAATTAAGACAATTATTCCTCCATAAATTAGCACCTTTTTTCCGGCTCCTTTGTAATAACGCTCATGATTTTTTATGTCTTTTCTATAGCTGTAAGTCATTAATACTATAAAGGCTAAAATAAAAAAGATCATAAATATAATTCTACCAGTCGTAAAATAAGCGCTTAAAAACATAACTTCAATTGTTTAGTAAATTGTTGATGAATAGATTTTTTGAGTTTAAAACTTTCGTAAAGTTTCTATATATTGTCTATTCAAATGAATCAATATTTTATTCTACAAAATTACAAATAAAATGAAGAACGCCATCGTTTTTGGGGCAACTTCTGGAATAGGGAAATCTTTAACTGAGGTTTTAGTAAAAGAAGGATATAGAGTTGCTGTTACAGGGAGAAGATTACCGCTTCTAGAGGCCCTCAAACAGAAGTTTCCAAACCAAATTTTAGTAAAGCAGAATGATATTCAGGATACCAAAGAAGTAGAGAATATATTTTCTGAAATTGTATTAGAATTTGGAACGATAGATCTTATAGTGCAATCTTCAGGAGTTGGTTTTGTGAATCCAAAATTAGAATGGTCTAAAGAAGAACAATCTATAAATACCAATGTTTTAGGGGTAACAAAATTATACACTTTAGCGTATAATCTTTTTAAAGGCCAACAATTTGGGCATTTGGTTGGCATTACCTCTATCGCTTCTATTCGAGGCAATCGTGCTGCTCCTGTGTATTTTGCTTCGAAAGCGTATCAAAAAGCATATTTGGAGAGTTTGTATATAAAAACCAAATCTATAAAATCGAAACATGTTTTTATTACAGAAATTAGACCTGGCTTTGTAGATACTGCCATGGCTTTAGGTGAAGCTGTTTTTTGGATGGTTCCTTTAGAGAAAGCAGCACATCAAATTTATGATGCCATTAAAAGTAAAAAACGAGTAGCCTATATTTCTAAGAGATGGCAGCTTGTTGCTTGGGGTTTAAAACTAGCTCCTGCATGGTTATTAAAAAAGATATTATAATAATTTATAAGAGATAAAAATGAAAAATAAAATAAAATCGGTACATGATTTTCATACAGCTTTTGGCGCTGGTATTAAAAATACACCAACAGCAAGCATTGGTGAGGATAGAAATTTACTTCGTTTTAATTTAATGAAAGAAGAGAATGAAGAATATTTAGAAGCAGCAGAAAATAACGATTTAGTAGAGGTTGCAGACGCTTTAGGAGATATGTTATATATTTTGTGTGGCACTATTATAGAACATGGTATGCAAGATAAAATAGAGGACGTTTTTAATGAAATTCATAGAAGTAATATGAGTAAATTAGGCGAAGATGGGAAGCCAATTTATAGAGAAGATGGTAAAGTTCTTAAAGGAGCTAATTACTTTAAGCCACATATTAAAAAAATTTTAGAGCAATAATTTTCAATCAAAATGAGCAATATTATTTCGAACATATGCCAATGTTAGTGAAATAATATTGTCTTCATATTTATAAAATTGAGTATCTAATTCATCCCACAAATCAATATTAGTATTTTTTTCCATTAAAATTTGTTGTCGTATTCTTAAGTTTTTAGGAACCGGAATTACTGGAAATAAGTAGATTGCTTTGGTAAGAATATCAACGGTATTTTCTGCTTTAATGGTCAGGTATGCTTGAAATACTTCATGAGTAAATTGCCCAGAAGAATTAAAAAAGAACTGTATAAATCCACCGTTTGTAACGTTATCCTCTAAAACATCTAAGTAAATAAATGTTTTTTCAAATTCATTTAAATTACTAAAATTGTCTTTTTCAGGAATTTTTTTTCCAATTATTTCTCCAATTCTTGTAATTTTTTCTGCATCAACATTTAGAAGTAATGCAATTTCTGTAGAGGTCATTTTGTCGTTTTATTTAATTTTATTCAACAGATTTTTTAAAAGCACTTTCCCCTCCAACAATTGGAAGTATTAATTTAGTGCCTTTTAAATCAATGTTCAATTCAGTTCCTGGTTTTGGTAACAGTGTATATTCACTGTCGCTAGAAAAAATCATTAAACCTATTTGTTGTCCTTTTTTAATGATTTGATCATCTGGCTGTAAATCAAAAGTCATCTCATAAAATTTACCAGGTTTTAAAGGTGCACTTTCGGTTAAAGAAGCATGATTTTGTAAATCTGCCCATCCACGAGTAATAATATTATCTGTAATTTTTATTCTTCTGCCTTTGTTCCATGGTAGAGAAACTAAATACACAGATAAGTTTACAGCTTTTTTAGAGCTCGCTGCTTTTATGGTAATGGTTGATCGTCCAGAAATATGCACATCTTCTTTTAAGATAGGAGATACATATAGTAAACGGTGCTCTGTAAAGTCTGCTTGTGCTAATGCATCTGCAGTAAAAGAATAATTATCTACTAGCATTTCTTTTCCTTCAGATGCGTTATTATTTAAAGATAAGCTCCCTGCTTTCGGCGCCCCTGGAGTTAAGAAAAAAGTAACTGGTGTTGCTGCTGGATTTGGATAATCTGCATAGGCGGTTGGTTCATTTCTTTGGTCATTTTCTCTAACAATCCATGCTTTTGCGTCTGCTTCAACATTATTTTCAACTCCGTGTAAATATCTTGTAAACCATCGGTTCATTATTTTCATTGGTGGTGGTCCACCATGACCGTTTTGATGATAATATACTTGTGTTGGTAACCCCATTTCTTTGGCACGTTCATAAATTCTGAAACTATGCTCTGGCATTACATTCCAATCATTAAATCCATGAGACATTAATAATGCAGCCTTCATTGGTTGCATGTCATTTATATAATCTCTTCCTGCCCAAAAATTGTTATAATCTCCAGAAGCTCTGTCCATACCATTAGCCATTTCTGTATCTCTAATAACTTTGTTATTTCTAGCTCTATTTTCTTCTTTTCCACTGTGAATAAAATCGTACAACACGTCTATATCTTCCCCTAAATAGCCACCCGGAGAACGCACTAAACCGTTAGAGCGGTAATAATGATAATAAGAAGTATTAGGTGCTATAGGGATAATAGCCTCCAAACCAGCAACACCAGTAGTTGCAGCTGCTAACGGAATAGTTCCGTTGTAAGAAGTACCTGTCATTCCTACTTTTCCAGTAGACCAAAACGCAGTTACGGTTTCTGAGCCTTGTCTGGAAGTAAAGCCTTTTGCACGGCCGTTTAACCAATCTACAACAGCCTTTGGTGCTAAAGATTCATTGTCTCCTCCAACCGTTGGCGCTCCATCTGACAAGCCAGTTCCGGGAGAAGAAGAATGCACAACAACATATCCTCTAGGAACCCATGTTTTAATTTGAGAATTTGAAATAATAGGACGTTTTCCTGTTCTTTTAACTTCTGGATGAAAAGGATTTGGTACTGTTTCTCCCAACTCATGTTTTACATTCCAAAACAACTCTCTTCCACCATTGGCAACTCCAGAATAATACGGACTAGATTCATAGACCACAGGTAATTTTAAACCTTCGGTTTCTGTTTGTAAAGGTCTTGTTATCGCTGTATGCATTCTGTCTAAACGTCCGTCGCCATCCGAATCAAAAGTAGTTTCTACCCACAAATCTGTACGAATCCATTTGCTATCATCAGCAAAAGCTGCTACTATTTGAGCTTCACCATCTTTAAAAACAGGTATTGCTTTCTCTTGTGCGGTTGTTTTTATAGCAAAAACAACAAGTACTGTTAAAAGTATTTTTTTCATTTTAATTATTTTATTTAAGAACAGAAAACTCAATAGAAGAATCTGTAAAAACGGTATGTGTTTCATTTTTAAAATCTTTTTCATCTGCTTTATAGATATTGTCTACATAGGTTTGCGGATTCAAATCTATTAAAGGAAACCAAGTGCTTTGCACTTGAATTTGCATTTTATGTCCTTTTTTAAACGTGTGAAAAACATCTTGCAGTTTAATGTTTACGGCCGTTTTTTTATTCGGAATAAAAGGTTCTGGATACTCGAAACTATTTCTAAAGCGTCCCCGTAAAACTTCACTTCTTACCATTAAATGATAATTGCTCATTTTTAAATGGTCTTGTAGTTTGTCATTGGTTTCTTCTAAATTATCAGGGTGCACATCAATTACTTTTACAATCCAATCTGCAGATGAGCCTGTGGTAGCTACTTTTAATTTTGCTAAAATGTCTCCAGCTAAGGTATAATCTTCGGATAAAATATCGGTTTCAAAAACCAGCACATCGGGTCTTCTTGCCGCAAAACGTTGGTCATCTGTCATGTATTTTCTTGGCGTGAAAACCGTTTTAATATCTTCGGAATACGGAACAGGATGTTTCAGGTCGCTTGTGAATTTAATTTCTTCTGTTGCCTTTTTTACTGAAGTTAATGTTTGATTTTCGGCTAAAAACCAATCTTCTTTTACCACATTTTTTGGTGGCCAAGCATCATAAGATTTCCATTCTTTTTTACCAGAATCAAAAACATATGCTTCTGGCAAACCAGAATTTTGATCTCCTTTTCCTTTTAAGAAATGGTTAAAAAACTTTGTTTCAATTTCCGATTGAAATTTCAAAGAAATAGAATCACCAAAGTAATAATTACCAACATAATTTTCTATGCTAGCGCTTGCCCATTTTCCGTGATCCCAAGGTCCAAAAACTAACGTATTGTAATTGTCTTTTCCATTTTTTTCAATAGCTTTATAAGTTTCTAATGGTCCGTATAAATCTTCTGCATCAAACCAACCACCTACAATCATGGTTGCCACAGAAGAGGGTACTTTGTCTAAATGCTGAATAATTCCTTTGCTTTGCCAAACAGAATCATAATTTGGATGTTCTACAATTTCTTTCCAGAAATAATCATCAATTTTATCATTGCTTACGGTAGTTTTTGCATCCAGTTTATCATATTGAAAATATTCATTTAAGTTTTTTAAAGGGCCTTTGTCTAAGAAAAATTGATATTGATCTTTAGATTCCATTTTAGGAAAAGAATACCAAGCAGAATCTGTTGGTGTGTCTTTGTAAGTTCCGAATAAGGAAATAGCTCTAAAATAACTTAATAGAAATGCGCCATTATGATGAAAATCATCAAAAAAGAAATCTCCAATACAAGCTTGTGGAGATGCTGCTTTTAAAGCAGGATGCGCTTCTATTGTAGAAACGGTTGCATAGTGCCCAGGATATGAAATTCCCCAAGTTCCTATATTACCGTTGTTGTTTTTAACATTATTTACTAACCAATCAATGGTGTCATAGGTATCTGAAACCTCATCAGCTTCTTTTGCAGTTTTATTAGGAATATACGCACGCATATTGTCGTAAACGCCTTCACTCATCCAACGACCGCGAACATCTTGATATACCACAATATTACCTTCTTTCATTAAATGAATATTCGGTCCTATTTTAGTTTTCATCTTTTCGTCTCCATAAGGCGCAGAACTATAAGGCGTTCTTTGCATTAAAATGGGATATTTTTTAGAGGTATCTATTGGAGAATAGATAGTAGTGTGCAATTTGGTACCATCTCTCATTGCAATTGTTACTTCCTGTTTTGTGTAATTATCTATAACATAAGTGTCCACCTTGTTTTCTTTTGAAGAATTACAAGAAGTATATAGAAAAAAACTAAGAATCGTTAGTAGGATAAACTTTTTCATGTTGGTTTAGATTAGTTCCGATAAAGCTACGAAACTAAAAAGAGTTGATGAAAATTCTTTTGTTAAAATGATTTTGAATATTTTTTAATAACTTAAAAAAAACCTACGTTTCTCTCTTGTTATTGCAGAAAAATAATGAAAGTGTGTGTTTATCCGCAACTAAAAAACTTTACAAATCTTTGTGTTTTTCTCTGTGCATCTTTGCAGTAAAACCCTTATTTTTGCATACTATGCAAGATTCTAAAAAATTACAACTAACCGATTGGTTACCAACTACAAACAAGGAAGTTAAAATTCGTGGTTGGGAAGAACTAGATGTTATTTTATTTAGTGGAGACGCATATGTAGATCATCCTTCATTTGGGCCTGCTGTAATTGGGCGTATTTTAGAAAGTTACGGTTTGCGAGTAGCAATTGTGCCACAACCTAGTGTAAATGATAATTTACAGGATTTTGAGAAATTAGGGAAACCGCGTTTATTCTTTGGTGCAACCGGTGGTTGTATGGATCCGATGGTGAGTAATTATACTGCAAGTAAAAAAAGTAGAGACAAAGATGCATATACCCCAAACGGTGATAAAGGTTTTAGACCTGATTATGCAACTTCTGTATATTCAAGAATATTAAAAGAAAAGTTTCCTGATGTGCCAGTTTTAATTGGCGGAATTGAAGCTTCTTTAAGACGTGTAACACATTACGATTACTGGTCTGATAAATTATTACCAACTATTTTAGAAACTTCTAAGGCAGATATGTTGGTGTATGGAATGGGAGAGCAACCTTTGCGAGAAATTGTAGAATTATTGCAGAAGGGAGTGCCTTTTTCTAGTTTAAAAAATATCAAACAAACTGCTGTTTTAATAGATCAAAAAATAGAAAAAATACCCGTTATAAAAGACTGGGAAGATGTAACTATAAATTCTCATACAGCTTGTTTAGGCGATAAGAAAACATTTGCTTCTAACTTTAAGGTAATAGAGCAAGAGTCTAATAAATTAAAAGCAAGAAGAATTTTACAGGAAGTAGAAGGAAAAACATTGGTCATCAATCCGCCTTTTCCTACGATGACAGAAAAAGAAATTGATGGATCTTTCGATCTGCCTTTTACACGTTTGCCGCACCCTAAATACGACAAGCGTGGACCAATTCCGGCGTTTGAAATGATAAAATTCTCTATTAATATTCATAGAGGATGTTTTGGTGGTTGTAGTTTTTGTACAATTTCTGCACACCAAGGAAAATTTATTGCCAGTAGAAGTCAAGAGTCTGTTTTAAAAGAAATAGATAAAGTAGCAAATATGCCAGATTTTAAGGGCTATTTATCTGATATTGGTGGGCCTTCTGCCAATATGTATAAGATGAAGGGAAAAGTACAATCTATTTGCGATAAATGTGTTGCACCTAGTTGTATCTCTCCAGTAGTTTGTTCTAATTTAGATACCTCTCATAAGCCTTTAACAGAATTATATCAAGCAGTAGATAAGCACCCGAAGATTAAAAAATCTTTTATAGGAAGTGGAATTAGACATGATATGTTGGTTCCAGAATTTAATAAAAATGCAGATCCAAAAGAATTGGATGCCTATACAGAAGAAGTAATGACAAAGCATGTTTCTGGGCGTTTAAAAGTTGCGCCAGAACATACTTCAGACCCTGTTTTAAAGTTAATGCGCAAGCCGTCTTTTAAATATTTTCATATGTTTAAAGAGCGTTTTGATAAAATAAATATTCAGAAGAAATTAAACCTACAATTAATTCCTTATTTTATCTCTAGTCATCCAGCAAGTGAAGTAGAAGACATGGCAAACTTAGCAGCAGAAACCAAAGATATGGGCTTTCAGTTAGAGCAGGTGCAAGGTTTTACACCAACACCCATGACGGTTGCAACGGTAATTTATTATTCAGGATTTCATCCGTATACTTTAAAACCAACAAGAACACCAAAAACAAAACAGGAAAGAGAAGACCAACATAAATTTTTCTTTTGGTATAAAAAAGAAAATAAAGATTGGATTCGAAATACCTTGAATAAAGTAGGGCGTTCAGATTTATTACAGGTTTTATTGCCAGAAAACAATTCTTGGAAAAAGAATAAAACAGCTCATAAAACAGCACAGCATACTTTTGATGATGCCATTCCTTTTAATAAAAGAAAGAAGAAGGTAAGCCGAGCTCCTAAAAAGAAAAGAAGGTAACGGTTTGGTGCTGATTAGCTTGGAATTAAAAGGAACTAAACTTTTAATTAAGTCCTTTTCAAAAATTGTTATTGTCTTTTAAAACTACAGAACAAGAAATTTTGTTGGGTATTAAATGGTGTAGTATGGTCTTCCGAAGTGCAATGAATGCTTTTAAAACCATCTTGCATTAATGTTTTTAATTCAATCTCATTATACTGTGTTATTTCTAACCCACTGCATTTGAAAGGTCCGTTTTTAGAGAAGGCACCAATAACCAAGAAGCCACTTACTACTTTTTTAGCCGTTGTTATATACTGTTTTATTTGCACTGGCGCAGTAAGAAAATGAAATGCTGCACGGTCATGCCAAACATCATATATAGTATCTGTTTCAAATCTGGTAATATCGCAGACAATCCAATTAACTTGTGCTGCCTTTTTTCCCAATCTCGTTTTTGATTTCTCTAAGGCTTCCGCAGAAATATCTAATACGGTAATATTTCTGTAACCTGCTGCTAGCAGATAATCTACAAGCTTGCTGTCTCCACCACCAATATCTATAATTTTTGCAGTTTTTGGTACTCCAAAAGAATTGATAAGTTGCAGTGATATATTGGGTTTTTCTTGTGTCCAACTTACTTCGTTTGCATTTTTAGTTTTATAAACGTGGTCCCAATGTTCTTTTCTTTCTAATGTCATAATAATATTGCTTTCAAATCTTAGATATGTAGCGTACGCTACGAAGTTATATTTTTAAATGCACAAACAAACAAAATTATTTTAGAAAAACTATCTTTGATTTTTAAGAGGGTAATCTTTCAATACAAGTATTATGAACATAGAGAATGCACAGCAGCAAGTAGACAATTGGATTAAAGAACACGGAGTACGTTACTTTAATGAGCTTACAAACATGGCACAGTTAACCGAAGAGGTTGGGGAAGTTGCCCGCATTATTGCAAGGCGTTATGGCGAACAAAGTGAGAAGGAGTCTGATAAGAACAAAGATTTAGGTGAAGAATTGGCAGATGTGCTATTTGTTGTGTTATGTTTGGCAAACCAAACAGGTATTAATTTACAAGATGCTTTTGAAAAGAAATTAGATATTAAAACAAAACGCGATCACGATCGGCATCATAATAATCAAAAATTAAAATAACATGACTTTTATAGAAAAAACTAAACAACCGCTTTTTTGGAACAACGTTAGAAAAGTGATCATTCCTTTTTTTATAATGGTAGTTCTAATCTCTTTACTTTTAAATAGCTGGGAAGCTATTTTTGCTGGAAATTTTGATTTGGTAAATGAAGTAAACTTTAGCGAGGGAAAATGGATGAACTTTTGGGGATTTAAAGTCTTTTTAAGTCTCTTTTATGGAATTTATATTACCAATAAAAAAATGAAATAATAAAAAAAAGCGACTTAAAAGTCGCTTTTTTTTGGTTTAAAGTAATTCAATTAATCCAACTGAATCAAATCAATATCGCTTTCTTTCACTTGTTTGTTTAACTCAGATACGCCAGTTTTAAATAATCTATTTAGCTTTTCCAATTCCGCATCAATCTCTTTTGTAATATCATTTTTAAAATCTATTGCCTGCTGTGTAGGCGCATAGTTACCTATTCTAGTTAACGAGTTTAAATGTGCCAATTTGTTATTCAAACGAATTGGAAAGTTTAAAGGATCTTGTCCACTTTTAGATTTTGTTTGGTACAAGATTTCTTCAATCTTCGTTATCTTTTCCACTAAAGTCTCTGCATACGTTAACAACGCTTTGTGTTTTTCTTTATTTTTAATAGATTTCTTTAAAAGATGAACCTGACTCCTAACTTTCTTTACATTTTTTAAAGCTTTATGAATCTCAGTCATTTTTAGGTTAATGTCACTAATAAAGTCGAACTGCATTTTCATTTCACTTAAAGAAGCCTCTGAAGTAGGGTTTCTTAAAATGGTAAAGTTTTGCTTTGCTGTCTTGCCATTTACAGATAATATTACTTTATAAGTTCCTGGCAATGCCATTGGGCCGCTTAGAGAAGCCCACCACAAAATCATTCCTTTTACCTTCTCTGCACCCGGATACATCATGTTCCAATAGAAAATATTATTTCCATCTTCTATTTTCAACTTTTCCTCTTTCTCTTCTTCATTCGGTTTGGTGCTATATTTTTTAATAAAGTTATCATTTGCATCATAGAAAGAAAGCGAGATGGTATCTTTCTTATTTTCTTTTTTAATGAAATAATTTATAGCAACACCACCGGCATGGTTAGTACCTGCTGTTCTTGAAGTTTTACCGTTTCCGCCACTCATATTATAAACGTTTTTTGGCTGGTATAAAACCATTTCTTGTTTACTGATGGTTTTATTTAGTTGATGCAACGGCGTTAAATCGTCAATAATCCAAAGAGATCTACCTTGAGTTGCAGCAATTAAGTTATCGTTTTTAATAGCCAAATCTGTAATGGGTACGATTGGTAAATTTTGCTGAAAAGATTCCCAGTTTTTACCATCATCAAATGAAACATACATTCCGCTCTCTGTTCCTGCATACAACAATCCTTTTCTTTTAGGATCTGCTCTCAATGCTCTGGTAAAGCTTTCATTTCCAATTCCATTGGTAATTTGTTTCCAAGATTGTCCGTAGTTATCTGTTTTGTAGATGTAAGGTCTGTAGTCTCCAGATTTGTATTTTGTACCTACAATATAAGCACTACCTTTTACAAACGGATTTACTTCAATACAGTTAATCATCATCCATTCTGGCATTTTCTTAGGCGTTACATTGTCCCAGGTTGTACCATTATTTTTGGAAACATGCACCAAACCATCGTCGGATCCCGTCCAAATTAAACCGGGCTCTAAAGCAGATTCTGTAGCTGCAAAAATAGTTCCGTAATATTCTACACCGGTATTATCTTTTGTGATAGGGCCACCTGAAGCTCCTAAAGTTTTAGGGTCGTTTCTTGTCAAATCCGGACTAATTAATTCCCAAGATTGCCCCTCATTTTCAGTTGCATGTAAATGATTAGAACCTGCGTATAATTTCCTTTTATTATTTGGTGAAAAGAAGATTGGAAAATTCCATTGAAAACGGTATTTAAAATCTTCTGCTCCGTGCCCCATTGGGTCATCTGGCCACACATTTACCGCTCTGGTTTCTCCTGTCTTATGATTTTTTCTAGTTAATAAACCACCATAACTTCCACCATATACAATCTCATCATTTAAAGGATCTACTGCAATATGTGCACTTTCACCACCGGCAGTTGACGTCCAGTCTGATGCAGTAATATAACTACCTTCCGATCTGTGCGAAATTCTTACCGTTGAATTGTCTTGTTGTGCTGCTAAAATTCTATAAGGAAAATGATTGTCTGTGGTAACTCTGTAAAATTGTGAAGTAGGTTGGTTCATATAAGTGCTCCAATTTTCACCAGCATCAAAAGAAACTTGTGCGCCACCATCATCTCCGATAATCATTCTTTGGTTGTCTTCTGGTGCAATCCATAAGTCATGATGATCTCCATGAGGTGCGTTGTATGTTTTGTATGTTTTTCCGCCATCTGTAGATTTGTGATATCGTACATTTAAAACATATAAAATATTTTCATCTTGCGTATCTGCATACAGACGCGTGTAATACCAAGCTCTTTGGCGTAATTTTCTTTCAGAATTGATCAATTTAAAAGATTTACCAGCATCTGTAGATTTGTATACTCCACCTTTTTCATTTTCGATCAAAGCCCAAACAATATCAGAATTTACTGGAGAAACGGTCACCCCGCTGATTCCCCAAAGACCGTCTGGCAATCCTTTATTTGTAGAAATATTACTCCAAGTTTCTCCTTCATCGGTACTTTTCCATAGTGCAGAACCATCGCCGCCAGAAGACAAACTATGCGGTGTTCTTCGAACATTCCAAGTAGTTGCATATAAAATTCTAGGATTATTAGGGTCTATTATTAAATCTACAACACCTGCATTTTCATTAGAAAACAATACTTTTTTCCAAGTAGTACCGCCATCAGTAGATTTATAAACACCTCTTTCTTGTGTGGGTTTGTACAAATCTCCCATAACACCTGCAAAAACAATATCTGGGTTTGTAGGATGAATTCTCATTCTAGGAATATGTCTTGAGTTTTTTAAGCCAATATGTTTCCACGATTTTCCAGCGTTTTCAGATTTCCAAATTCCGTCTCCAGAAGAAACATTTCCACGAACGGTTTTTTCTCCCATCCCAACATAAATAACATTATTATCAGATTCAGAAACGGCAACTGCACCTACAGAACCGCCAAAAAATCCATCAGAAATATTCTGCCAAGTATTTCCAGAATCATTTGTTTTCCATACACCGCCGCCAGTTGCACCCATATAAAAGAGGTTTGCTTTGCCAGAAACTCCCGTAACAGCAGCACTTCTTCCACCTCTAAAGGGTCCTATCTGTCTCTTATACACATCTCCGAGCCCAC
>OJEO01000322.1_pt1 | contig 19461 bp, 18 predicted proteins | sample 1593621 | NCBI WGS metagenome assembly OJEO01 (sample SAMN05416875, study PRJEB24817) | seawater metagenome | isolation source: Sea water | place: Canada:Atlantic | collected 2013-11
GATCTACACGTAAGGAGTCGTCGGCAGCGTCAGATGTGTATAAGAGACAGCAGGATACTAATGCAAGTGAATAAATTAAGACTAAAATTGAGATTGTATTTTTCATGTTTTTCATAAGTTGGTTAGAATCAAATTTAAGTTTTTTAATTTTAAATTGCAAGTAATAAGTTAAATAACGATAATTCTGGTATACTTACTAATATCAATGTTTGATATTTCAGTTGTGTTTTCTTCTAAAAAAATATAACGGTTATACTTTTATAAAGTGAAGCCGTTTTTGTAATTTCACAGCATGTTAAAAAATATTATTTACATCTTTTCCTTACTTCTGTTTGCCTCGTGTATCAAATCGACTAACACTTCTTCTATCAAGGTTGTTGGTGAAATGAGAGATGTGATGTGGAAAGGAGATTTAAAGGGTAAGATTGCAACAGATTCATTAAATAACAAAGAAACCTATGGATTAGGACCTATTGAGTTTTTGAAAGGAGAAATAGTAGTATTTGAAGGACAAACATTTGTATCGAAGGTTATTGACAGTGTTTCTCATCAGGTAACTAAAATTCCCTCAGTTAGGGCTCCCTTTTTTGTATACAGCACAAATAGTGATTTAAAAGTTGTTGAACTTACTCTTGATAATTACTCGCTAAAAGAAATAGAAGAACAGATTGATTCAGTTTATAAAAATTATGACCAACCGTTGTTGATACGTATTGATGGGGTCTTTAATAAAATGAAACTTCATAGTGTTAATTTACCAGAGGGTGAGCAAGTGTCATCGCCAGATGAAGCGCACCAAGGATTAACTCAATATGAGTTGGATGGTGTTAGCGGATCTTTAATAGGCTTCTTTTCTCGAAATCATAAGGCTGTTTTTACGCATCATGATAGTTTTTTCCATGCGCATTTTATCTCCGATGATCGTCAACTATTAGGGCATATCGATGAACTTAACTTTAATGCTTCTAAAGTAACCCTGAAAGTTTCAAAGTAATTTTCTCTTCTGTGAATAGGTAATCAAAATTCAAACACCTGAACTTTTTATAATAAGAGTCATTATATGATGAGTGTCAATCAATTCTCTTGGCGTTAGACTTATGTTCGATATTTCAACTGAGTTGTCTACTAAAACAATAAAACGGTTATACTTTTATAAAGTGTAGCCGTTTTTTTATTGAATACCGTTTTGTGGTTTTTAATTATATTTGATAAAATAAAATAAATGAAATTCTTCAGACCATTTCGTAAAAATTCTAAGAGTAATGTAAATTATATAAAATATGCAATAGGTGAAATTATCCTTGTTGTAGTAGGTATTTTAATTGCCCTACAAGTTAATAATCTTAATGAAAAAAGGATAGAAAAAAAGTCAATGAATGATTATTTTCAAAAAATAGTTTCTAACGTTCAAGGGGATATTAAAGAGTCAGAAGGATTATTAAAATTCAGACAAGATCACATTATTAGTTGTAATAAAGTATCTAAGGCATTGATTGAAAATGATTTTTCAGATCAGTTGTTAATTCAAACAGCAATATTTCAAATGATCATTGAAATTCAGTTAAACTTCAACAAAGATGCCTTCGAATCCCTAAAAAGTTCTGGATATTTAAGGTATCTAAAAAATGAAAAACTTGAAATATTACTCAATGATTATTACAATCAAATTAATCAAATTGAAATGTTTGAGATTGATCAGAGAGACTGGGCTAATGCGCTTGAATTAGAATTAGATCGAAATGGCTTTACTTACATCTATACAGAGTTAGATCGGAAAGTTCACACGGATTTATACACCTTAATGGGCAACTATACTCAAGAATTAAAAAATCACCCTGGTCATAAAATTATAATGAGACTTCTTTTTAGAGGGGGCACTAATAATACATTTTTAACTGGTTATTACAAAGATCATATTAAAACAGGACATAAATTAATTGAAATTTTAAATCAGGAAATTAGTTCTAAAAAATAATGTTATTTTGATGACTAAGGCTAAGATATGGCGAGAATACAGGTTGCTCGAGAGGTTGCTCCGCAGGTTTAAATCCTTGTTATTTGGTTTGATTTCTCTTTACTATTTTATCACGATTTTGTCATTATACTATTGATTTTCATTGATTTATAGAAAAACGAATAAAATGAGGTAAAACCAAAAACTTCCTGGAGGTACCACAAAATTATACCGTAACTCATTTATAAACAATTATTTACGGGTTTTTTGGTCTTTAGAGTTGCTCCAAAGATTACTCGAGAGGTATAAAAAGGAAAGGAGTTATATTACACATCTAAAGTTAAGTTATTAATGACTTAGATAAAGCATGAAACAACGAATTAAACATTGTGCCATTTGCAAAGTAGATGATTTTATTTAGTTTAGATTAGTATGAAGAGAATATTCATAAATATTTAATCGTTATTATTATTTTTATCTATAAAAAATCATCAAATTAGTTGCCTTATAAAATTATAATTAATAAAAAAAAGAACTATGAAAAAATTATTATTCCTAAGTTTATTAACATTAAGTCTTTTTAGTTGCGAGAGTGAAGATTCAATTGAACAACCAGTACCAGCAAAAGTACTCGGAGAATGGGAAACCTATAAAGTAGAAAAACAAGAATTGCATCTTGAAGGTTTTAGTGGAGTACAAGCAATCCATTCAATAAAATGGTATGATCAAACAAGTCAATTCTCTACAGAAAGCACCTTAGAATTTAACGAAGATTCTACTTTTAAAAATTTCTATGCCAATGTAACTACTGGTGAAGGCACTTGGAATATCATAGATGATCAATCATTTAATTTTACTTTTAACAACACTTTAAGCAATTGGTCGGATCTTGAAAATTCATATACGGTGAATTTTTATTGCGACAATACAATGTCTATACAATATCGCATAACGCCACCAGCTGGGAATCATGATTTCCAAAATTCAGATTGGTATATAATTCAATACTACAGAATCCCTGGAACTTTGCAGTGCCATGATTCCATCGACTATAAGGTGAATTAGCAAATAAGTAACTTCAAACTTTCTTGATATCTATTCTCTAATAGATACTTTTTTGAATGTTTTAAACTAAATCGAATTACTGACTTTGAGGATTTTAGAACCTTATACATATTTCTTGAATTTAATTATCTAAGCTAATATATGGCGAGAGTGCCGGTTTCTCGGCAGGTTTAAATACTTGTTATTTGGTTTGATTTCTCTTTACTTTTTTATTCTAATAAATTAATTTCAACAAGCCTCAAAGCTTAAATAATCACTATTCAAAAACTGAGGTCTTGCAAACAAAATAGAGCGATGACCTATCGCAAGAAGGCCATACTTCTTTTTATTATATTTTATATTGCAATATAAAATATAAAGCTATATCTTGGTCAATGAAAAAAGATATAGCTCGGTAAAAATCATAGTGCATATACACTAAACATCTTACTATGTTTATTTATCGGTCTAATATCTATAACCATCAATTTAAAAATAGAGATTATGAAACAAATTATTACAGGATTATTTTTAACAGTTAGTCTTTTTCTAAACGCTCAAATAGTAAATATTACCTATGTGACAGTTCCAAGAGAGAGTTCTGAAACTTTTTTAGAGTTACATGAAAAATTCATGAATCTATCTAATTCGAAAGAAAGAACCATAACTCAATCTGTTATTTTTGCACATGCCTTTGCGGGTGATTATACTTTTGCTATTTATGATTCTTATAACAATATACAAGACCTTGTTAATGATGCCGCTCTTGCAAATGAAGCGATGAAAAAAAATGTAGACGCGATGGAATTAGACGCTGATGCAAAAGACTTGCTAATGGGAGAATACAGAAATTACTCAGGAATGTATGCTTACAACCATTCTGATCAAATAAGACAAAATATAGGTTTAGAAAAGCTTCAGTTTTCCATAGAGGATATGGATTGGTCAACAAAAAAAATTGTTGTTGTTAGTACATATGAAGTTAAATGGGGAAAGAATCAAGTATTTCAAGAGGGTATTATAAATGGTAGCCTTAAAAACATAAAAGAAACCGGTCATGCAGAAGCTCATTTCGCGTCACAGCACCTTTATGGCTCAGGAGCAGATTTCCAAACCTATCAAGTTTTTAACTCTTGGTCTGATTTTGCAGCTTATGAAGAAGCTAATTTAGGAGGATCGATGTCTAACGATGATAAAGAATTCTGGTCATCAATAGAAGGGCATAGCGATGAAATTTTAACTTTGATTGGTGCTATGAATAGGGAAACAAAAGTATTTAGCTATAAGAAATAAGTTTTTTTAAAGACAAACTTAATTTAAAATAGAAATTAAATAGCCTTCATAACCTGAAGGCTATTTCTTTTTAAAGATAGATAAATCTATAATAGATTCAGGGAACTGGGCATGCCCAATTTACTGCATTGAACACAAATCCAGAGGCAGAAATTAAATCAGAAGTGTACCCTAAGTTTTACCATGTTATTGAACGGAAAGTTACGAGATGGAACTCTTTTAAAAAGACGATAGAAAATAATTAAAAGAGAACAACATTATTAGTTGAAAGATGTTTTAACACTCCTATAAAATGAAAACATAAGTAATGTTTCTTGTAGTGCTCTATTTTGTAGTACTTTTGAAAAATATATCCTATTTATTTCAAATGAAAAAAATAATCTACCATCAAGAAGAGCCAGTTTGTGCCTGTAAAGTATCTCTCGATTTATTAGGAGATAGGTGGTCATTGATTATTGTGCGCGACTTATTTAGAAATAAAAATACGTTTTCCCAATTTTTAAATGAGTCTACTGAGCATATTTCATCAAATGTACTTGTAGATAGACTGAAAAAACTAATTGTATTAGGTGTTATTGATTTCGAGCGAAACAAAACCGATAAAAAAATCAAAGAATATTATTTAACCGATAGGGGCATTGATCTCTACAATATAATATATGAATTACAGCTTTGGACATTGAATCATGTAACTTTTAATGAATCTGAAAACACTAAAATTTGGCAGAATACTATCAAATTAGAGTCTAAAGAAACTACTATAAAAAATTATAAGAATGCATATAGAAAATTAAGACTTGCGCAGTTTGGTTTTTAAGATTATGCGCTCCTAAGAGCAGCCTTTAGGTTATACTTTTATGGTGTAGCCGTTTTTTATTTAGCTATAATGGTTGTCCATTTCTCTATGGCTTCAAATACCTAACATAGTCCTTTCTATCTTTCGGTTAATGCATATTCCACTCTTAGAGGGATTTATTCAAACTGCTTTCTTACAACCAGTTCATCACTTTTAATACTTTTTAATTGTTCGGAAAGAATTTTCTTGAAATCCATCAACTATTTGATGAATTTTTCCAAATCTCAGTGTGCCTTGATTTCGTATTATGTTTGCGTAGTTAAATTCTCTATTGGTTACTCTAAAAGTTGTTCGGGAAGTATAAAAAGAGATCTGAAAACTGATTATATATTGATATCTAAGAAAGGTTACTACTGTCTTAAGTGAGTTATTAATCAACCATTCTTGTACTGTAACGTTTATAAATTAGATTCAATTCCCATCTTAATCATCTTTATACCTCTCTCTTTAACTTTTAGAGGATGATATGCCTATGGCTAACTAATTTTAATGTGTGTGTGTGTGGCTTTTACTTCACAATTCATCTTATAAACTAACTATAGTAATAATTAAATTAATTGCTTTTAACCATTAATTTAACTACCTTTATACACTAATCATAAATCAATTTTAAATGAAAAAATTATTCTTACTCTCTTTACTCTTTGTTACAATAATAACATTAGGACAAAATATTGTTCATATACAATATAGATATGTTGCTTCCGAGAATGTAGCTGAATTTGAAGCTTTAGAAACAGAACATTGGTCTAAAATAAAGAAAAATGCTATTGAAAATGGAAACATGTTAGTATCTGCTTTTTTTAGAGTTCATGGACGTACAGATGATGAAACAAAACCAACTCATGCTTTTGTTCAGGTATTCAAAAGCTTTGAGCAATATGAAGGTCAAATGAAAATATGGAATAATACGGAGCAAATCTTAGGGTTTAATCCAGCCTTTGCCTCTACTAATGATATTTCAAAAACACTTTATAATGACACCTATAAATTAGTTGCTGAGCTTCCAATGGGAGAATTTAAATATGCGGTTTGGAATTTAGCAAAACCAAAGGACTTTAATGGATTTGTTAATGAAAATTTAAACTTGTGGATGCCCTATTTTAAAAAGAATTTAGGCAAAGATGGAGCAAGAACAGGCTGGGGAATTTTAGCAAGAGTGCACCCAAAAGGTATGGATGAATCAAGTATTATTACTTATGATCACTATAAAGATTTGTCAAGTGCTTTAAGTTCTTTATCTCCAATGGATGCTGTTGCTAATAAAGAAGTTAATGAAATATTATCAAAATCAAAAATGAACAAATATAATCCAGAGGGCTTTAGGTATACAAATATTTGGGAATTAATTGAATTGATTGGAGGTCCTCAATAATATTAAATATCATATTTCAAACTATTAATTTAAATATCCTGACCAAAATAATTAAAAGAAACCCCTCCCAAATGGAGGGGTTTTATTATATATCATAGATATATTGCTTTCCTGCAATTCACTTGCTTCTAATCCTCTTAAACAGGTTAAAGAAGTACAACTTACAAGCCCAAACTTTAAAGTTTGGTTTTTTTTGTGCTTATATTTTCCTATTTACAGAAACTAAAGTAACTGTAAAACATCATTTAAAATCGGATTGGTATTTTTTTGGTTCCAAATTAAAGAAAGCGTTGTTTTTTGCGATATCATATCTAACTCAATAAATTTAATCTGATGCCCTCTTTTTTGAGCCAAGGACTTCGGTATAATCGATATTCCAAAATTATTTTCTACCAACTTAAAAATAGAGCTAGCGTGAATTGTATTGTGAGATATTAATGGCGTAAAACCACAATCATCAAAAATCTGCATTACTTTCTCATAATATGAAGTGCTATATTTAGCATCAAACAGAATAAAAGATGCGGCTTTAAATTGTGATAAACTTTTAAAATTATCTTTATTTATTGGATGCTCTTTTGGTAAAACTAAACAGAAATTTTCCTTTAAAATCGTTTTAATTTCTAAAGCTCTTGGCACTCTTTCTAAACGCACAAAGCCAATATCTAAAGAGTAATCAAGCAATCCTTCAATTTGATTTTGGTTGTCTATTTCTTTAAGGTTAAATAAAATATTCGGGTGATTTTTTTCAAAACTTAGTAATAAATTAGGAATAACATCTTGCATAGCAGAACCTACATATCCAATTTTCAACGCACCCTTCTTACCATCATGTAGTAATTTTGCGTTTTCTAAAGTATGTGAAAGTGTTTTTAACTGTAATTCAAATTCCCCTTTTAAATAGGCACCCACTTTTGTTAAAACAACCTTTCTATTGTGCCTTTCAAATAAAACAACTCCCAACTCTTCTTCCATAAGCTTAATTTGTCTGCTAAGGCCAGGTTGAGAAATAAACAACTTCTCAGCTGCTTTTCTAAAATGTAATTCTTCTGCTACAGCCAAAAAATAACGGAGATGTCTTAATTCTATTTGATAACTCATAGTTATTATTAATTACAATAAAGAGTATTATAAAGCATCAAAAGTAATCATAACTTTGTAAATAGACAATTCAAATAAAATACAATGTTTAAATACGGAATAGATCAACTTACACTTCATAAAATACAAGACATTGCAACCGGTGTTTTAAAAGCAACTATTGATAAAGAAGCAAAAGAAAAAATAATTTCTAGCAGAAAAAAAGTAGAAATAATCACCAAAAAAGACAAAGCCGTTTATGGCATCAATACTGGTTTTGGTCCTTTGTGCGATGTGCAAATTTCACCTGAGGAAACAAATCAACTTCAAACAAACCTACTAATTACACATGCCGTTGGTGTGGGTAAAAACATAGACAAGCGTTTATCAAAAATTATGATGATTTGTAAAGTGCATGCACTTTGCCAAGGATTTTCTGGTGTTCGTTTAGAGTTAATAGAGCGCATTATTTATTTTATTGAAAATGATTTACTACCAACAGTTCCTAAACAGGGGTCTGTAGGCGCTTCTGGAGATTTAGCACCACTCTCTCACTTGTTTTTACCATTAATTGGTGAAGGAGATTTTTGGATAGGTACTGAAATTGTTCCTGCAAAAGAAGTTTTAAAAAAGCATCATTTAGCTCCTTTAGAATTGCATGCAAAAGAAGGTTTAGGCTTAATTAACGGTACTCAGTTTATTTTAGCCCACGCCATCACCGGGCTCTTAAAAATGGAATATCTACTCGATTTAGCAGATATTTCTGGCGCGATGAGCATTGAAGGTTACAAAGGAAGTTCATCTCCGTTTAGAGAAGAATTACACGCAATAAGACCTTTCAAAGGAAGTATAAAAGTTGCCGAACGCATGCGCAATATCTTTAAAGATTCTCAAAATATTACTTCACATGAAAATTGTGAACGCGTTCAAGATCCGTATTCGATGCGCTGCATTCCGCAGGTGCACGGTGCTTCCAGAAATGCTTTTTATCATTTGCTAGAATTGGCAGAAATAGAAATGAATTCGGTTACAGACAACCCTATTGTTTTATCTGAAACCGAAGCGATTTCTGGCGGTAATTTTCACGGACAACCTTTGGCAATGGCATTAGATTATTGTTCTATTGCAGCTTCGGAATTAGGAAATATTGCAGACAGACGTTGTTATTTATTGTTAGAAGGTAAATATGGATTGCCAAGATTATTAACGAAGAGTGGTGGTTTAAATTCTGGTTTTATGATACCGCAATACACCACGGCAGCTTTGGTTACCGAAAACAAATCTTTGTGCTTCCCTCCTTCTGCAGATAGCATACCAACTTCTTTAGGCCAAGAAGACCATGTATCTATGGGTAGTATTTCTGGGAGACAATTCAATCAAATTCTAGGAAATTTAGAGAAAATATTAGCCATTGAACTTATGTATGCCGCCCAAGCTTTAGAGTTTAGAAGACCAAATACCTTCTCTGAAATTATTGAAAACAATTACTCAATTATTAGAGAAAAAGTTGACAAGTTAGAAGAAGACAGGCTTTTAAAAGACGATATTAACAACATGATTCTACTCGTAGAAAACAAAAACCTGATTGTAAAATATAACTAAGCATGACATTTAAAGAACAAATATTACAAGGAATTCCAAGCATATTACCTACTAAAAAAGGCTATCCAAAAGGCGCAAATAGCGCTCCAAAAAGGAAAGATATTTTGTCTATTGAAGAAAAACAGTTGGCAATAAAAAATGCATTGCGGTATTTCCCTAAAGAATGGCATAAAGAACTGGCAACTGAATTTGCGAATGAATTGAAAGAATTTGGCCGAATCTATATGTACCGATTCAAACCCGATTATCAAATTTATGCAAGGCCCATTTCAGAATACCCAACAGAAACACAACAAGCTGCCGCAATTATTTTAATGATTCATAACAACTTGAATCCTGAGGTTGCACAGCACCCAGAAGAATTAATTACTTACGGCGGAAACGGTGCCGTTTTTCAAAATTGGGCACAGTACCTTGTAGTCGTTCAGTATTTGGCGATCATGACCGAAGAACAAACATTGCATTTGTATTCTGGACATCCAATGGGTTTATTTCCTTCTTCTAAAAACGCACCAAGAGTTGTAGTTACTAACGGAATGATGATTCCTAATTACTCAAAACCCAACGATTGGGAGAAATTTAATGCGTTAGGCGTTACGCAATACGGCCAAATGACAGCTGGTTCATTTATGTATATTGGTCCGCAAGGAATTGTACACGGAACTACCATTACCCTAATGAATGCGTTTAGAAAAATATTAAAGAAAGAGGAGAATCCGAACGGTAAAATATTTTTAACTGCAGGTTTAGGCGGTATGAGCGGCGCACAACCCAAAGCAGGAAATATTGCAGGTTGTATTACTATTTGTGCAGAAGTAAACAGCAGCGCAGCTAAAAAAAGACATGAGCAAGGTTGGGTAGATGTTTTAATTGATGATCTAGATGTGTTGGTGGAAAGAACTTTAGAAGCTCAAAAAAACAAAGAAGTAGTTTCGATTGCTTTTATTGGAAATATTATTAATGTTTGGGAAAGATTTGACGAAGAGAATATCTTTATTCATATTGGTTCAGACCAAACGTCTTTGCATATTCCTTGGACCGGTGGGTATTATCCTGCGGACGTCTCTTACGAAGCATCTAATATTTTAATTAGAGAAAATCCTGAACTTTTTAAAGAAAAGGTGCAAGATTCTTTAAGAAGACATGCAAGCGCTATTAATAAGCACACCGAAAAAGGAACCTACTTTTTTGACTACGGAAATGCATTTTTACTAGAATCTTCTAGAGCAGGTGCAGCCGTAATGGCAGAAAATAATATCGATTTCAAATACCCTTCTTACGTTCAAGATATTTTAGGCCCTATGTGTTTTGATTACGGCTTTGGTCCTTTCAGATGGGTTTGTGCTTCTGGTAATGCAGAAGATTTAGACAAAACAGATGCAATTGCAGCAACCGTGCTACAAGAGTTAATGGAAAATTCTCCAGAAGAAATTCAACTGCAAATGCAAGACAACATCACCTGGATAAAAAATGCGAAATCGAATAAAATGGTTGTGGGGTCTCAAGCAAGAATTTTATATGCAGATGCAGAGGGTAGAATAAAAATTGCAGAAGCTTTTAATAATGCGATTGCAAAAGGAGATATTGGAGCAATTATTTTAGGAAGAGATCATCATGATGTAAGCGGAACAGATTCTCCTTTTAGAGAAACTTCTAATATTTATGATGGTAGTAAGTTTACAGCAGACATGGCAATTCATAATGTCATTGGAGATAGCTTTAGAGGCGCAACATGGGTTTCAATTCACAATGGCGGCGGCGTTGGCTGGGGAGAGGTAATGAATGGTGGTTTTGGAATGTTATTAGACGGAACAAAGGAAGCAGATGCAAAATTAAAAAACATGCTTTTCTATGACGTAAATAACGGAATTGCAAGAAGAAGTTGGGCTAGAAATGATGAAGCAATTTTTGCTATTAAAAGAGAAATGGAGAGAACGCCTAACTTAAAAATTACTTTACCTAACTTAGTAGAAGAAAATCTACTAAAAGACTTGTTTTAATGAACGTACTTTTTAAAAATATTAAAGAATTAATTCAGGTTCGAGAAATAGCAATTGATTTTCTTTCAGGAAAAGAGATGAACGTTTTACCAACACTTAAAAATGCTTTTTTATTAGTTGAGAACGGCTTAATTGCTGATTTTGGATTCATGGAAGATTGTCCTGATATTGAAATAAGAACAATTGATGCAACAGGTAAAATGATCCTACCTTCTTGGTGCGATTCTCATACCCACATTGTCTATGCAGGAAATAGAGAAGATGAATTTGTAGATCGAATAAACGGCCTTTCTTATAAAGAAATTGCAGACAATGGCGGTGGAATTTTAAACTCTGCCAAACGTCTGCAAACCACTTCTGAAGAAGACCTCTACAATCAAAGTAAAGTTAGGTTAGAAGAAATTATCCAATTAGGCACGGGTGCTGTAGAAATTAAATCTGGTTATGGTTTAACAAAAGATGCAGAGCTAAAAATGCTGCGAGTTATTAGAAAATTAAAAGAAAAGTATCCAATAGAAATAAAAGCCACTTTTTTAGGCGCACATGCACTTCCTGAGACCTATAAATACAATAAAAGCGGGTATTTACAAATGTTAATTGACGATATACTCCCTGCAATTCAAAAAGAAAACTTAGCAGACTTTATAGATATTTTTTGCGAAACTGGCTATTTTTCAGTTGCGGATACACAACAAATTTTAGACGCTGGAAAAAAGTACGGTTTGGTGGGTAAAATTCACGTAAATCAGTTTACTACCATTGGTGGAATACAAGCAGGAATAAAAAATGATGTGTTGTCCGTAGATCATCTAGAAGAAATGAGATCTGAGGATATTGAAGCTTTGAAAAACACCAAAACAATGCCAGTTGCTTTGCCGAGTTGTTCTTACTTTTTAAGCATCCCGTATACGCCTGCTAGAAAAATGATAGATGCAGGTTTACCCCTCGCGCTGGCAACAGACTACAATCCAGGTTCTGCTCCTTCTGGCAATATGAATTTTGTAGTGGCTACTGCATGTATAAAAATGAAAATGACACCAGAAGAAGCCATCAATGCAGGTACCATTAATGGGGCGTATGCAATGAACCTACAAGATAAAGTAGGAACAATCACAAAAGGGAAATTAGCAAATTTGATTTTAACAAAAGAAATTAATTCTTATAGTTTTATTCCGTATTCTTTTGGAAACCATTGCATTGAAAAAGTGTTTTTAAAAGGGTTAGAAATTAAAAAATCATAATTATGAGTTTTTTTAAAGATTTAAAAGTCGGTTATGAAGCTGGGAATAAAGAGGAATATTCAGGTAGAAAATCTGAGCTAGAAAATCAGTATTGGCATCAAGAAATAGCAGTTGCTCATATTGAAGATATAAACAGCAAAAAAAACATTAACATTGGTTTGGTTGGTTACGTTTGTGATGAAGGTGTGAAAAGAAATCAAGGTAGAATTGGCGCCAGAAAAGGTCCAAAAAGTATACGTAATAAATTAGGTAAACTTCCGATTCACTTCAAAGATAAAAAAATTACAGATTTTGGTGATGTTGTTTGTATTGATAAAAATTTAGAAGACTGCCAAAAAGCGCTTTCTAAAACCATTACTAAGTTAATTCAACAAAATGTATTACCTATTGCAATTGGTGGCGGTCATGATATTGCCTACGCCAATTTCAATGGAATTAAAGATGCCCTCAAAAACATTTCAAAAAATAAAATAGGAATTATAAATTTTGATGCACATTTCGACTTAAGAGTTGTTGAAACACAACCAAATTCAGGAACACCTTTTAATCAGATTTTAACAGAAAATAATGATGTTGCATATTTTGCAATCGGAATTCAACAACAATCAAACCCGAAAGAACTTTTTGAAATTGCAGCAAAAAAGAACGTTTCTTATGTTTCAAATTTTGAGTGTGAAACGTTTAGTGAAAATCTCAAAATAAAATTGAATGCTTTTATTAAAAATGTAGATTACCTATATATTACAATAGATTTAGACGGATTTTCATCTGCCTACGCTCCTGGAGTTAGCGCGCCTTCTTCATTAGGTTTTACACCGCTCTTTGTATACAAAGTACTTGCTTTTTTATTCGAAAGTAAAAAAGTAATTTCTTGCGATATTGCAGAACTTAATCCAGATTTTGATGTGGATGGCAGCACTGCAGGTTTGGCCGCAAGATTGATTGATTATATCGTTCAAATTTCATAAAAAAACCTTTTAGAATTTAACTTCTAAAAGGTTTATATATTTATAAGCTGAAGAAATTATTTCAACATTTGAAGATTACTCAATTCTTGATTTGTTAACTCTCTCCATCTTCCTCTCGGTAAGTTTTTCTTTGTTAATTCAGCAAAAATTACTCTATCTAGTTTACTTACTTTATAACCAAGGTGTTCAAAAATCTTACGTACAATTCTGTTTCTACCAGAATGAATTTCAATTCCTACTTCAGATTTTGGCTGACCGTCTACATAAGAAACTGCGTCAATAAAAACTTTTTTACCTTCAATGATTACTTCTCCTCGTAATTTCTCTAAATCTTTTAACTCAAGCTTCTTATCTAAAGATGCATGGTATAATTTACGTACATCGTGTTTTGGATGTGTTAACTTTTTTGCTAATTCTCCGTCATTCGTAAACAACAATAGACCCGTTGTATTTCTATCTAAACGCCCAACAGGATAAATTCTTTCCTTTGAAGCATTTGAAACCAAGTCCATTACCGTTTTTCTGCCACGATCATCGTCCATGGTGGTAATGTAATTCTTAGGCTTATTTAATAAGATATATTTTTTCTGTTCTGGTGTAATGCTTGTTCCGTCAAAACGAACAATATCATCTGGTTGCACCTTGTAACCCATCTCGGTTACTAAATTACCATTTACCTCTACACTACCGTGTTCTATATATGTATCTGCCTCACGTCTAGAACAAACACCTGAATTAGCAATGTATTTATTTAAGCGAATTCCTGATGATTCGTCAGATTTTGGCGCTTCTTTGATTTTAGTAAACGTTTTTTTAGGCGTATTTCTACTTAATGGAGTACTTTTCTTACTAGATGAAGTACTTTTTCTACTAAGAGGAGTACTTTTCTTACCTTCTTGTCGTCCTCTCGACGAGTTTCTATTTGAGTTCATTTTAAAAATTTTGGCAAAGGTAGTTATATTCTTGAATTTTAGTTCAATATATCAATTACTTTATCTAACAATAGTGAAGTATCTATAAATGTTAAACATAAAACACCAACAAACAGTAATAGTTTCAAAATATTATGAAGTATTCTATAGTGCATTATATTCTTGGATTTCCAAAGATAAAAACCAACAAAAACTAAAACGATTAGTGCAAAATAAAAATAATAGCGCATGTAACTTAATGCAGGGTAACTGAATAAAATAGTAATGGGTATGCCTGTAAAAAGTAATACCAAAATTGCAAGCTGTTTTGTCTTACGCTCTCCGTAAACCAAAGATAAAGTGCTGTAATTACTTGCAATTGCACCTCTCATATTTTGTAAATCTTTAATTAATTCACGCACCATAATTACTAAAAACAAGAATACTGCATAAACGAATATAATTTCAGAAAAATTTTCATAATACACAAAAACAGCAAAAAAAGGTAAAATAGTTAATACAGTGGCTGAAATTACACCAATAAATGGATGTTTTTTAAGTTTGTGAGAATAAAACCAAATAGCAAAAATGTACACTGCAAAAAACAATGCTGCTCTAAAAGAAATTAAAACCCCGAAACAAAATCCAGTAAAATTTAAAAAAAAATAAAGTCTTAGCTTCGTTGCTTGTTTTACGTAATTATCTAGACCCGATTTTAAAGGTCTATTAATTTTATCTACCGCGTCATCATAAAAATTGTTTATAATATACCCGCCAGCGATTACAAAAACAGAGGCCAATACTAAAAAAAGAAGATGCAAATCGAAAACAACATCTTTTAAAGATTTTGTTGGCGAAAAAATAAAAATAGCTGCTAAATACTGGGCGCATACCAATACTAAAATATTGTATGCTCTAACTGCAGAAAAGAGACTAAAAAACTTGAGTGTTATGTGTTTTGCTTTTTGAGGAATCATAAAGCGTTTTTTTTTTAAAATCTGTAAACCAATTCTAATTTATAGTCTTTTAAACTTTTTTGAGCTTTTGAAAAATCTTCAGTAAAACCTAGAATATAACCACCTCCACCAGAACCACATAGTTTTAAATAGTAGTCATTTGTAGCAATTCCTTTTTCCCAAACTTTATGAAAAGCATCTGGAATCATTGGTTTAAAATTAGTTAAAACTATTTTAGATAAAGATTTTACGTTACCAAATAAAGATTTTACATTTCCTTGTAAAAAATCTTCAATACAGGCATCTGTTGTCGCAGAAAACTCTTCACTAATCATTTTTCTAAAACCTTCATTCTTCATCTTATTCATAAAGATATTTACCATCGGCTCTGTTTCACCAACTTGTTCAGAATCTAATAAGAACACTGCTCCTTTACCTTCTTTTTGCGAAGGTATCCCTGCAGGTTCTACATGGTCTTTCGAATTGATTAAAATAGGCAAGCTTAAATAACTATTTAAAGGATCTAGACCAGAACTTTTACCATGAAAAAAAGACTCCATTAAAGCGAAAATTGCTTTTAAATTTAACAACTTATCTCTCGTTAAATTTTCTAAAACAGTTGTTTTATTTGCCGCATATTTATCATAGATAGAAGCTACTAAAGCACCAGAACTTCCAACTCCATATCCTTGTGGTATCGAAGAGTCAAAATACATTCCGTTTTCTACATCTTTTTTAAAAGACACCAAGTTAAAGGAAACTAAGTCTGTTTGTAATGCAGCTAAGTATTTATAAAATCGGTCTAAATTTTGATTGGATTCTAATGATTTTCCTATAAGACTTTCTGAAGTTTTTAAAGCACCTCTATACGCATTGTAAGGAATTGCAAGGCCTTTAGAATCTTTTATAATTCCATATTCTCCAAACAACAAGATTTTAGCATAAAATAGTGGTCCTTTCATAGTTTACTTTTTCTCGCTACAAAAATACGAATTTATAAGTTAAAAGAATATTCAGATTATAGCTTTTTTGCTCCTAAACCAACCGAGTCATAAATATACTGTTTTTTCTGACAGTAATTTGCTAACTCGCTTTCAATAAATTGATTAATAGCTTCTTTTTCATTTTCAGGATACAACACGTGCACATTAGCCCCTGCATCTAAAGTGAAACAAATATTACTATTTTTAGCTAATCTATATTCCCATATTTTATGAATAATCTCTAGCGTATTGGGCTTCATTAGAATAAAATACGGGTTGCTTGTAAGCATCATTGCATGTAAAGTTAACGCTTCACTTTCCACTAAATTTATAAAATCTTTCATATTTCCTTCTTGAAGGATTTTAGAAATCTTCCCTAAATTCTCATTTGCTTGTGTAAATCTATTTTCAGCATATGGGTGTTCATGCATTAAGTTATGCCCAACGGTGCTAGAAACTTGTTTTTCACCTTTATCTACCAACAAAATTGCATCTTGGTAGTTTTCGAAATTAGCATGCACTTTATAAGGAAACTGAACTCCGAACACATCTGAACTACCCGCTATTTCTGGATGATTTCCCCAAACAACTAAGGGACCTTCGATACTTCTACTTGCACTACCAGAACCTAAACGGGCTAAAAATGAAGCTTTTTTATTGAGAGCGTCTTTTGATAAATTTGGATTTAATGCTTTCTCTAAACTCATCAAACACATTGCAATCGCACTTAAACCGCTTGCAGAAGAGGCAATTCCACTAGAGTGTGGAAAAGAATTCTCTGAATTGATCGTCATTTTATATCCAAGAATATACGGACAATATGCTTGTACTCTTTTAAAAAAAGATGCAATTTTAGGCTTAAATTCTTCCTTTTCTTTTCCTTCAAAAAACAATTCAAATACTGCTTCTGCTGTTGTTTCTTTTTTAGAAAAATCGATGGTAGTAATGGTATGACAATTCTTTAAAGTAAAACTAATAGAAGCGTTTTTAGGTATTTGAGGGTCACTTTTTCCCCAATATTTAACCAATGCAATATTACTGGGTGTTTGCCAAGTAAAACTAGCTTTTTCTATCGTTTCTAAAGGTCTGTCTGGAATAAATTGTGCAGTATTCAAAAGTCTAAATTTTGTATCAAAGATAAAACTATTTCTATGAAATGTCAATCAACTTTTTAAGTACATTTTCTTTATAGAATCCACAGATATAATTTTTAATTTATTTATTATCGATTTTTTATACTTTGGTGGCGCATTATTTATGCACCCCAATCTATTACAGCTAAAATAACAACTATTAAAATTCATTCGATATATTTACCTATCTCATTCATTTGAAATAAGTATTTTTACAGTCATGAAAACGAATAAAGTTATTTTACTACTACATGGTGAACAACCAAAAAAACTGCCCAACTTTTCTGACTATAGAATTATTTGCGCAACAGATGGTGCGTATCAATATTTACTAGAAAATAATATAACCCCTCACTTTATTTCTGGCGATTTCGATTCTCTAGAAACGCTTCCAAAAGAAATTGAAGCGATAGAAACACCCGATCAAAATTTTACAGATTTCGATAAAATGCTTCAAATTATTTTTGATAAAGGACATACCACTGTAGATGTGTTTGGAGCTAGCGGAAAAGAGCAAGATCATTTTTTAGGAAACCTAAACACGGCAATTAAATGGAAAGAGAAATTAAAAATTACTTTTTTTGACAATCATGGAAGCTATTTTTTAGCAGATAAAAAAATTACAATACCCAACTGTAAGCACAAAACCATTTCTTTAGTTCCGTTTCCTAAAGCCAAAGAAATTACTACAAAAGGTTTGCAATACCCATTAAATAATGAGAATTTAGCTTTTGGAAAACGAATAGGAACTAGAAATAAGGCAATTGAAAATGAAGTGGAAATCAGTTTTACATCTGGTCACTTATTTATTTTTATAAACAACTAAACTATGGATAGAAAAATAAAATTATTATGGGATTTTAGAGGAGAAGACGCCAAAAAAACCGCAAAACACCATACCATTCATTTAAAAGAATTTGCAACTTTAGAAAAATTAGCTTTTCATGAAATTGGTGTTTTAGAAGTAAACCCAATGTTATCTTCGGCTTTTATTATTGTTGATGAAAGTACTATGAAAATATACAGAGATGCTTTAAAACCGCATCGTGGAGAAATAGTTGATTGATTTCTATTTCGTGCATAAAATTATGTTTTCAGAATACTCAAAAACAAACTTCTATCAATTTCTCTAGCTCCTAAACTTGCCAGATGCTCATTGTAAATTTGACAATCTATTAATTTGTAATTTTTATTTTTAGCAAGGTGCATAAATGCTAATTTCGAAGCATTAGAAACTTTACTAAACATACTTTCTCCACAGAAAATATGATTAATCTCTACCCCGTATAAACCACCAACTAATTCATCTTTAAACCAAACTTCTATCGATTTTGCAATGCCTTTTTTATGCAAATTAATATACGCTTGCTCCATATCATTGGTAATCCAAGTTCCAAAACCATCATTTCTATCCATATTTTTACAATTATAAATTACTGCTTCAAAAGCAATATTTTCTGTAATTGTAAATGCATTCTTATTGATAATTTTTTGCATCGATTTAGAAATTTTTATTTCTGTAGGAAATAGTACCATTCTCTTAAAAGGGCAATACCAAACAATAGGGTCGTTATCCGAGAACCATGGGAAAATTCCGTTCTTGTATGCATGCGTTAACCTTTCTACAGACAAATCTCCACCCAAAGCAATAACACCCTCTTCAGAAGTGCAATCATATCCGGGAAACGCTATGGTATCTGTAAGCCAAATCATGTGGTAAAATTAATACTAATATTTAGAGAATGTACTTTTTTCTAATAAAAACAATGATTCTAAAATTCTATTCTAATTTACTTAGATTTTGTCCTTATTTTTGTACTTTCACTAAAAGATTTGCTCCTTGGAAAAGAAAAAGAAAATTAGAAAAAAAAGAACGGCATTTATAGGTAAAAGACTCCATAATTATTATGGTAGAACGGGCTTTTACTTGTTTGTTTGGGAGAGCTTAAAAAAAGCCTTCTTACCCATAGTTCTTGCAATTATTGGCGTCTTTCTATTTAATAAGTATGTATATAATCTGTCTCTTATACACATCTGACGCTGCCGACGACTCCTTACGTGTAGA
>OJEO01000324.1_pt1 | contig 19340 bp, 16 predicted proteins | sample 1593621 | NCBI WGS metagenome assembly OJEO01 (sample SAMN05416875, study PRJEB24817) | seawater metagenome | isolation source: Sea water | place: Canada:Atlantic | collected 2013-11
TGAATTTGCCAGTGATGCCGACAAGACTGCGGTGAATGATAATTCACAAGTCGCGCTGCGTTATGTTGATAACTACGGTCAAGTCACCGAAGCCTACCCAGCGAACCCTAACGGTTCAGTTGAAGGGATTACCGGTTTAACCGCCGCTGGTGGTCGCGTCACTATTATGATGCCTCACCCTGAGCGTGTTTTCCGTGCAGTACAAAACTCGTGGAGACCAGAAGAGTGGAGCGAAGATGGCGCTTGGATGCGTATGTTCCGCAATGCTCGTGTTTGGTGTGACTAGCAAGTAGCTGTTAGCAATTTCTAGCAAGTAGAAACGAGTTAACAGTATAGAAAGAAGCCGCTTTGATTGCACAATCACAGCGGCTTTTTTGTGCCTAAGTGGTTCTGCTTATGTGGAACTTGATCTAGCACAATATTCGATTGTTTTTGATCGCTATAATCTGGCATCTTATTGATTCTAAACATTTTTGACCATAAATATTAAGAAGACACATCATGCATATCGGGTTGTGGGTAATTGTACTTTCATTATTTTGGCTATTACTTTCCGGTTATATTCAACCTCTGCTTTTAAGCTTTGGTGCAGTTTCTGTGGCGCTTGTCGTGTTGGTGCTTAAACGCATGGATAAGTTGGATCCAGAATTGAAACAATTCAAATTCGATTTTTCGATTGTTCGGTATTTTCCTTGGCTTTTAAAAGAGATCATGTCGTCGTCTTTTCATGTTACTAAACTGATTTGGCGCTCACCTAAAGATCTGAGCCCAACCCTTGCCAAAATTTCTCTCAAGAATATTCCCAAAGGAAAGCGTGTGCTGTACGCCAATTCAATTACCTTAACGCCGGGTACATTAAGTTTGGACATGAACAAACATGAGATAACTGTTCATGCACTGCAAGCTGCTTCTGTTGAAGAATTACAAGACGGTGCAATGGAGCGCAAAATAGTTGAGCTTTGGCCAAATAGTGGGAGTGAGAAATGACCACTGTTCTTTCTGTGGTGTGTATTGCCATTCTAGTGATCATGGCTTTGGCGCTGATCAGAGCGATGACGGCTCCTACGGTCTATGATCGAATTTTAGGTGTGAATATGTTTGGTACCAAAACCGTACTATTCATAGCCGTGATCGGCTATTTAATGGGCAGGCCAGAATTTTTAGACATCGCGATTGTTTACGCACTGATTAACTTTATCGGCATGGTCGCGGTACTTAGATACTTTGAATACACAGCGCCAATTGAATAAGCACACATAGCACAATAACTTTAAGGATAACGTAACGCATGCTAGTTCTCGACATTGCCAGTGGCATTTTGCTAATGGCAGGGATCTTTTTTGGTATCAGTGGTGCTGTGGGTTTATTTCGATTCCCTGACTTTTTTACCCGAGTGCATGCCGCCAGTATTACCGACTCCATTGCTGTCATCTTGATGATTGCAGGGTTACTTTTGCAAACGTCGTTTGATTTGAATACCGCTAAGCTAGTGTTCATTTTATTGTTTTTGATGGTGACAAGCCCTACTGCGTCTCATGCGTTAGCGAAATCAGCACGCCATGGTGGACTTTTTACTTCGGCTGAGAGTAAGCAGCAGAAAAAAGAATATCTGCAGCAGGGGGCTGGGCAATAATGGCTGTATTAATTGATATCGTTTTATTATCCATGTTGGCTATTACCGCTTTGAGAGTGATTTTCCTTAAAGATTTGTTCGCGGTGGTGATGCTATTTGGCATTTATAGCCTGTTATCCGCGCTTATTTTTGTCAACCTAGATGCGGTGGATGTGGCATTTACTGAAGCGGCTGTTGGGGCCGGTATTTCCACGGTATTAATGCTGAGTACTTTAGCGTTAACCGGACGTACTGAAAAAGAAAGTAAACGCTCGACTGTTTTACCCTTGTTAGTCGTGATCGCGACTGGGGTCGCCTTGATTTATGGCACATTGGATATGCCTCCCTTTGGCGATGCTGATAACCCTATTCATCAGCATGTTGCACCGCGTTATATAGAAGATTCACCGCAAGAAGTGGGGATGCCGAACCTAGTGACTTCGGTGCTTGCCAGTTACCGTGGTTTCGATACGTTTGGCGAAACTGTGGTGGTATTTTCGGCCATGGTAGGGGTTCTTTCTTTATTGGGTGCGGCGCGACTTCGTGACGATCAGGATGTTGCAGGTTCGGATTTTAAAGACGCCGGCTTTAAAGGCCATAAGGTGTTGCGGGTGGTGGCCCAACTTATTATTCCACTGATTATTCTGTTTGCCCTTTATGTGCAATTCCACGGAGATTTTGGCCCAGGTGGGGGATTCCAGGCAGGGGTTATTGCGGCGGCTGCGTTTATCTTATATGCCTTGGTATTTAGTTTGTCTCATGCCATGCAAGTGGTGAGTGCTAAATTCTTAAAAGTGTTGGCTTCATTTGGTGTTTTGCTATACGCCAGTGTGGGGATTTACAGCATGCTCCAAGGGGGACATTTTTTAGATTACAACACCTTAGCAGACGACCCGTTGGTTGGTCAGCATTACGGCATCATTATTATTGAATTAGGTGTCGGTATTGCAGTATTTGCGGTGATGCTCAGTATTTTCTATGCCTTTGCCAATCAGGTCGAGAGGTTCAATATCAAATGAGTTATGTTTTAGATTATTACAACTACTGGGTGGTTGTGTTTTTGATGATGGTTGGGTTTTATACGGTTATCTCAGCCAATAATTTGGTTAAAAAAATCGTTGGCTTAAACATCTTTCAAACCTCGGTATTCATCTTGTATATCACCATGGGTAAGGTCAGTGAGGGCACTGCTCCTATTTTGGTGGAAGGTGTGACGCAATATTCGAACCCTTTACCCCATGTATTAATTCTTACTGCAATTGTAGTTGGAGTCGCAACGACTGCTGTGGGTCTATCGCTGATTGTGCGCATTAAGCGAGCTTATGGCACAGTCGAAGAAAACGAGTTTGAGAACAAGGACGATGTCATCTAATGCTAGAACAACACTTGGTCATACTCCCTATTATTTTGCCCTTAATAGCCGCGCCTATTGTACTGATGTTAGGCCGATCACTTTTTTCTTGGGGCTTCGCGACTGTTACCAGCGGCTTGGCTTGTTTCATTTCTTGGCAGTTATTGGTCGCTGCGTTATCTGACGGTGTAATGAGCTACGCTGTTGGAGGCTGGCCACCCCCTTGGGGCATCGAATTGCGAGTGGATGCTGCTAATGCCTTTGTTTTGCTGGCGGTATCATCCATTTCAACTTTGGTGTTGGTGTTTGCTAAAGCCAGTATTCAAAAAGAAATCCACCCGTCGCAACATGCCTTGTTCTATACCGCTCATATGCTGTGTTTAGCCGGTTTATCTGGAATTTTGGTGACAGGTGATGCGTTTAACCTGTTTGTTTTCTTAGAAATATCGTCTCTTGCTACTTATACCTTGGTCAGCTTAGGCCGTGATCGTCGGTGTTTAACTGCTGCCTTTCGTTATTTGGTGATGGGCACTATTGGTGCAACGTTTATCCTAATTGGTGTGGGCATGTTGTACATGAAAACCGGCACTTTGAATATGTTGGATTTAGCTGAGCGCATTCACGCTTACGACAGTAACCGCACTATTAACACCGGTTTGGCCTTCATTATGGTAGGTGTGAGCGTTAAGTTAGCGTTATTCCCGCTGCATGCTTGGTTGCCAGCGGCATACACCCATGCTCCCTCTGCGGTTACCGCATTTTTAGCCAGTACCGCCACCAAGGTTGCTGTGTATGTGATGATTCGTTTTATCTTCACCATCTTCGGTGCCCAATACGTATTTGAAGACATGAGTATGGATTTGATCTTGATGATATTGGCTGTGGTTGCCATCTTCAAATGCTCTTACATGGCCGCTGTGCAAAGCAATGTGAAAACACTTTTGGCCTATTCTAGTGTGGCGCAAATTGGTTATATGATTTTAGGTGTGAGTCTGGTGAGCGTAACAGGCTTGATGGCCGGTATGATTCATATTGTTAATCATGCCTTAATGAAAGGCGCGCTGTTTATGGCGGTGGGTGCGGTTTTCTATCGTGTTGGCAGTGTTGAGGTTAGGGCGTTTAATGGTTTGGGTAAGCAGATGCCATTCACCATGGCGGCGTTTACGATTGCGGGCTTAAGTATTATTGGTGTGCCTTTAACGGCGGGGTTTATCAGTAAATGGTATTTGGTAACCGCGGCGCTTGAGCAAAACCACTGGCTGATTGCGGCCTTAGTGTTAGCGGGTTCGCTACTTGCGATTGTGTATATTGGGCGGGTATTGGAAGCAGCTTACTTCCAAAAACCACCGGCTGATCGCGGTGTTTTAAAAAAAGGACCGATAAAAGAAGCGCCTTTGACCATGCTCATTCCTATGTGGATTTTGGTGGGCGCCAATATTTATTTTGGGGTCGATACCAGTTTAACCACAGAAGCGGCAAAAGCGGCTGCGGAAACCTTGTTTCAAAATAGTGCTGACATTAACGCCTTGATTGAATCGTTATACGGAACAGGGGCAAATGACCTGCATGTATTCAGTGCGGAGGTGTCGCAATGAATCTTTGGCAAGGGTTTGCCCCTTCAACACTGATTATGCTGTCTATTTTGGTTCCCTTGATCGGTGCTTTATTGGTCTTGGTGACAGGAAAGTCTGCCAATGTTCGGGAAGGGGTTACTCTCACCACTGCGGTAATTTTATTGAGTCTGATATTGGCTATTTATGACCATACTTTAAACGGTGTGGCCATGAGTTTGCAGGTGATCGAGTTATTTCCAGGTTTGAGTATCGCCTTTGATGTGGAGCCTTTGGGTGTATTGTTTGCTTTAGTGGCTAGCTCATTGTGGATTGTAACGAGCGTTTATGCCATAGGCTACATGCGTGGTAATAATGAGGAGCATCAGACACGATTCTTCTTTTGTTTTGCCTTAGCCATCAGTTCGGTGATGGCCATTTGTTTCTCCGCAAACTTATTAACGCTGTTCATCTTTTACGAAGTATTAACCCTTTCGACCTACCCATTGGTAACGCACGCGGGGAACGATGCGGCCAAACAAGGCGGGCGTACGTATTTAGGCATTCTATTAACCACCTCTATCTGCTTCTTATTATTTGCGATTCTGGGGACTTACAGCTTAACCGGCACTTTGGATTTTCAAGCGGGTGGTATATTCGATGAATCGCACAATAAAGCGATATTGGGTGTATTGCTGGTGCTGTTCGCTTTTGGTATTGGTAAAGCTGCCCTTATGCCATTTCATCGTTGGTTGCCAGCGGCTATGGTCGCTCCGACGCCGGTCAGCGCACTTTTGCACGCGGTAGCGGTGGTGAAGGCGGGGGTCTTCAGTATTCTAAAAGTAGCGGTTTATATTTTTGGGCTGGATGAGCTGGCTGAGATTCCGGCAACGGATTTTGTATTGTATATGGCGGCGGCGACTATGGTGATCGCTTCTCTTATTGCACTGACTAAAGACAATCTTAAAGCGCGTTTAGCGTACTCTACCATTGCCCAGCTTAGCTACATTATACTCGGTGCAATGTTGGCGACTACTGCTGGTGCTATTGGCGGTGCTATGCATATTGCTACTCATGCGTTTGGCAAGATCACCCTGTTTTTTGTCGCCGGTGCCATTTACACAACGGCTCATAAAAAGCTGGTGAGTGAATTGGATGGTATTGGCAAGCGAATGCCTCTGACTATGGCAGCCTTCACTATTGGTGCGCTTTCTATGATTGGCCTACCACCGGCCGCGGGTTTTATATCTAAGTGGTACTTACTGTCTGGTGCTTTGGATACCGCTCAATGGGTTGCGGTGATTGCGCTTATTTTAAGTACCTTATTGAATGCGGCCTATTTTGTTCCGATTATTTATGCGGCTTATTTTAAGCCTGAAAAAGCAACCAGTCATGATCACGCTCATGGCGAGCCTGAACCTCATGGAGAGGCAGCCTTACCGATTTTAATTCCCTTACTAGTGACGGCAGCAATGACGGTCTTTATATTTTTTAACCACGAGTTACCGCTGGCATTAGCGAAACTCATGTTGGAGGTGGCTCCATGAGTGAACCCAATAAGCATTGGTTAATGAGAACAGAATCTATCTCACTGCTATGGAAGATCTTTATTGCCATTTTAGCGGTGACGGTTTTGTCTGAATTATTGATCCATAAGCACGAATACTTTGGTATTGATGGTGGCTTTGGCTTTTCTGCTTGGTATGGGTTTATTACTTGTACTGCGATGGTGGTGGCGGCAAAAATATTAGGATATGTATTGAAGCGTGGGGAAGATTATTATGATGATTGAGATGCCTCCTGGCTGGATTATCATGGCTGGCGCTTTATTAATTCCTCTGACGAAGGGCTTATTACGACAGGGAATTCTGGTTGCCTTGCCCATTTTGGCGTTAATCATGATTTGGACTTTGCCTCAAGGTGCGAGTTTGCAGACAGGGTTTCTTGAGTACACTCTGTCACCCCTTGATTTCACTCCTGTAGGTAAATTATTCGCTACCATCTTTTCTTTGATGGTTTTGGTGGGGGGCATATTTGCCATGCGAACAGCCTCTACCTTGGAGCTTGCGGCGGCGTTTTTGTATGCTGGCAGTGCCATTGGTGTGACGTCTTCGGGGGATTTAATCAGCCTCTTTATTTATTGGGAATTGATGGCCATTGGCTCTACCGCCGTGGTGTGGGCAGGAGCAACTGAGGGCGCTTATAAAGCCAGTATGCGTTATCTGTTTATGCACCTTTTTGGAGGTGTGGTATTAATGGCCGGTATCATCTGGCACATACAAACCACGGGTTCGTTAGAATTCACGGTGTTGGGTCTACAAGGCCCAGCCCAATGGTTAATATTGATTGGCTTTTTGGTAAACGCCGGTGCGCCACCGTTTTCGGCGTGGATTGCAGACGCTTATCCAGAGGCTAGCCCAAGTGGTACGGTATTCTTATCTGCATTTACTACCAAAACCGCGGTGTTCACTTTATTAATTGCCTTTCCAGGAGCGGGTGTTCTGATTCCAATTGGCTGCTTTATGATCATTTACGGCATTCTTTATGCCTTGCTGGAAAACGATGCGCGTAGAATTCTGGCTTACAGTATCGTCAACCAAGTTGGCTTTATGGTGGTGGGTATTGGCATTGGTACCGAGATGGCCTTAAACGGCGCGGCGGCTCATGCCTTTGCTCATATTATTTATAAAGCGCTGCTGCTGATGACCGCCGGTGCGGTGTTGTATCAAACGGGTAAGCGACGTTGCAGTGACTTGGGCGGTTTGTTCCACAGTATGCCGTTTACAACGCTGTACGGTATTATTGGTGCTTTGGCTATTTCGTCATTTCCGTTTACCTCGGGCTTTGTTTCGAAATCCATGATTTCTTCCTCGGCAGCTCTTGGGCACATTACTTGGGTTTGGTTTATCCTGGCAGCCGCATCCGCTGGGGTATTCTTGCATGCTGGGGTTAAATACCCTTGGTTTGTTTTCTTCCAGAAAGACTCGGGATTACGCCCCGCTGAGCCGCCTAGAAATATGCAGGTTGCGATGTTTATATTTGCCTTCTTGTGCATTGCCATTGGTGTGTATCCGCAGCCATTGTATGACTTATTACCGTATCCGGTCGCTTATGAGCCTTATACTGCCGATCACTTGGTGACTCAGTTCCAGTTGTTGTTATTTGCCGGTCTGGCCTTCTTTTTATTGTTGCCATTGATGAAACGCACCGAAACCATTAGTTTAGATTTTGACTGGTTTTATCGTAAACCTGGGGCAGCTTTGGTGAAATTTTTCTTACGCAGTGCGGATAAATCTTGGCAAGGCATTGAGCGCTCGCTTAAAAGCACCATCAAACAGACTATCAAGCGCTCTTATGATTCTGACGCCGGCCAACCAAAGGGTTACTTCAGTAAGTTGTGGCCAACGGAAACCATGGTAGTTTGGGTGGCCGTATTGCTGGTGGGCTATTTGATGGTGTATTACATTTAACGGTTTTTAATGACAGTTTAAACGTTAAGAGAGGCACACAAGGCCTCTCTTTTTTTGCTTTTTCTTTTACTCGTTTTTTCTGCTTCTGACTCATCTGTGTGCTTGGCTTAGTAAAACCGAGTAAAACAATGGTAAATTGAATTGTACTACCCATAACTGATATGGTTTAAGATGATTATATAAAAATAATAGGCTTCAAAATACGTTATGCAATTCAAACATAAAGTAATAGGTACCTTTCTGCTGACTTTGTTATATGGGTGCAGCGGCAACAGCAGTGACGGCAAAGTAGAATCCAGTAGTGACATAAAGCGTTTTTCTGGTGTTGTTAATAATTCGTCGGTGACTGATATTGACGTCGACGCGATTCCGATAGGCAAACATGGACAATTTCGTTTAAACGATAATAACCAAATCGATGCAATTGTTAATTCCAGCAATAGTCAAGGGCGATATGGCTTTAGTATTGAAGAAAGAAGTATCGGCCCTTATGTGATTATTGCTACCGCTCCAGATTTTAATGCTGAAACCGAATCTACTGATGCGGCTAAAATGAGTTGTCAGGTGGCAACTGGTTGTGACTTAAAAGGAGATGGCAGCAAAGTTGGTTTTGGTCAGTTCTATTCAGTAAAGCCGAAACGCCAGTGGGGAGCTGCGGTTGAGTCTGTTTCTAATGGCCAGTTTGTGGTGGTTAACCCAATTACCGAAATGGCGCGGGTTTTTGGCTTTTCTTCTTATGTGAATGATAGAAGTTCAACGAAAGATTGTGTATTTGTTGATGGTGTTGCTGCGGAGAGCTGCGTTCAGTTAGTAGATGGCAGTTTTGTTGATATTTCAGAAACTTCCGTTGCTCAAGCAAACTACTACAGCAACTACGCCATTGTAAAATCTAATACTCAAACTGCCGATTTGCTGGGTTTAGCAGATATTCTATCGACTGAGCCAGCGAATTTAACCCTTTTGCACACCTTAGACGTTAATGCATCCAACGGTATTAATGACAGTATTCGTTATGGTGCCTTGCTAGCCGGCTGGCAGCAGCTTGAACTTGCATTTGATCAAGATGTGGATGTGACTGAGGGTGATCCGGCTTTTCAACAAAAAGTTGTGGTTGATTTTTTAGAAAATCGCGGACAGTTATATAAGGCAAGTGCACAAAATGGCCAACAGCTAACACTTAAAGCTTGGTATCAGGCCGCATTGGATAATTTAATCGCTGCTCGTCAATATCACAGTGATTTAGGTCGACGTTTACCTGAAGAAGTTCAGATTGTTATTAATGAATTACAGCAGCAAGTGAATGGCTTAAATGGACTCTCAGCCAGCGATCAATCAGCGCTCACAGAGGCTCAACCCGTTACTAATGAACTCTATGAAATAGATTACACCGACGCGGTGGCAAAAACCAAAGCAATGGTGAATTACATCATTGATCTTGAAAATACTTTTGCTACTGCAGAGTTTCGAGAAGGTATTAAAACCTCGTCAAAGTTAATTGATGACGAAGTACGCCGCTTATCCCCTAGTTTTGATAAGCTATTTAAGGTTTTATTGTTAACCCACGATTATTATGTATCCTGTACAAACGGCGGTTGTGTTGAGCCGAGTTATTTATCAGAAACATTTACTGACCTTGGTGCGATTAAGAAGCAAGAGGCCATCGCTAAACAAACTGCGATTAAAGCTTGGTGGGATGCAACAAGCAAAACCTATGATGCCACCAACAAAACCGTTCGCTTTACAGATGCTGATACTTTAACAACTCTGGTGTTAGGCCAAGAAATAATATTTGATGCAGCAAATCCAGAAAGTTCAGGGTTGAGTAATACTCACGATTTGCTAATTAGCGGGTCTTTGCAGTTTGACGGTTTGCGCTTGGAGTTAACCGATCTTAATGCAGAGAATGCTGATAACTTTAAAAGCAGTTTGCGTTTTTCATTTAGAGAAAAGTTAGCCCAATTACCGGAGCCACCTAAGCCACTAGCAGGTGGTAAGGGGATCACTGAAAATGAGAATCTAGTTCCCGACTTTATGGAATTAGTACTTCCAAAATTTAAGCTTTATGATTCAGCAACGCTAGGCTTTGAAAGTGAATTTAAGGTTTCTGGTTCATTTACAGCATTGATGATTGCTAACACTGATATCGATGATTTTGTCGAGAATAAGCCAGAAACAGAAAAACTGGGTAAGCGCTTTAATTTATCGAATGTGAAAGCGACTTTAGAATTGAGTGGCAAGCGCAAAGGTGCAACAACCAACGTCGATGGTGAAACGACTGAACTACGTGATAATGCTTTATTCTTTATCGATGCTGCTGCCAGTGAGTCTTTTGTTTTCAATGAAAATACTGCTGCCTACTATCCCGATACAAAATACCCATCGTTTGAATCTTTCTTCAAGCCTAGAGAAGGTTTTGAAAAAGGATCATTAAGTCCTGAGGCCTTAGTCACAACCAAGAAAGGGACAATGAAGTTTCCAGATTTAAGTGCTCTAGGAGAGATTAATGATCAACTAGATGTGGATGTAGAGTTCATAGAAATTGATTATGCACTCGGTGGTTTGCAGCGTTTTATTGCTTACCCTAAAAAACAAGGTGAGAGTGAATATTGGGGTTTGATTTGCAGTGTGCGCGAACAAGATAAAACTGATCCTATTCTTCAGGGGGATGGTTATTTAACAGCAGTACTCGATGAAAATGACTCACCTATTTTAGATGAAAATAACGCTCCAGTTTTACGACCTTTATTTGTGTGTTCTTCCAGAGATCGATACGACGGTGAGGCTAATCCAGATAGCTTTATCAACAAAGTCTACTCGCTTAGTAAAAATGTTGTGAGCCTTGTTGAATTAAATGGTCGTGGTAGTTATCGAATTAATTTCCCGACAACAAACAATACATTAAACGCATTTCCGCAGGTTTCAACGGATTATTTCGGTACGTTAGAGCGACCAATTGTATTGGGCGTCGACAGCATGCGCTTGCAGTTTAAACCCAATTTAGTCGATGCTTCTAACTCTGCTTTTATGCCCGAATCGGTGTTGGATATTAGCCTAGTCTGGCGCACACGTGATGTGATTGATGTTAATGCGTTCTTAGCGTTTGATACTGAACGAGTGATTAATAACCCTAATGGCAGTGGCTTGCCTTACTTAGCAGTGGGCAGCGATTCGGAAAGTTATTCCATTGCTTATAGAACAGATGCGAGCGGTAACGAATCGGGTGAGTACGTAATGACTTGGCGCGGCGTAAAATTTGTTGACGGTTCGAACAACTCATTGGTTATGGAAAGAACTTTTAATGAAGATGAAAAAGAAGGGGTGTTTGCCGGCATTGGTTCTAATGTAACGTATGGTGAAAATACTGGTGTGGTGGACAGTAAATGTGGTTTCTTTGGTCGCGGTAATGAACCAGTGGTCGGAGAAAAATGCGATGCTATTGCCTACTTTACTTTCAGAGGCTTAGTGACCGGAAGTTTGCGAGAAGAACGCGATGGCGTTTATGTGATTAGATACATCGATGGTTCTTTTCAAATCTTAGGAGGAGGGTTTTAGTCTTTCTTTTAAGATAATTTCAATCTTTTTCAAAAATAAGCATTGGCTTATCGATACGGGCTGAAATTCAAGTGCTAGATTGCGCTGGATTGACAGCCCGCTTTTGTTTAAAATAGCCGCAAATTTGCAGTGCCGAGTTTTTCACTCAGCGTCAGTATTTCTTGTTTCATATCAAACCAACAGGCCACACCTTGGAAATTAATCCGATCGTCGAAACCATAAAAGACCTAAGCGCACGCACCGACATGCTTAGGGGGTATCTTTGACTACGCCAATAAAAAAGAGCGTCTAGAAGAAGTTGAGCTTATTCTTGGAGAATCAGCAGTGTGGGACGATCCTGAAAAAGCGCAAGAATTAGGGCGTGAACGATCGAGTTTAGAACTGGTAGTGAAAACCATTGAAAGCCTAGAAGTAGGTTGTAATGATGCTCAAGACCTTCTGGATATGGCGGTTGAAGAAGATGATGAAGGTGCAGTTGATGATATCATCAGCGAGCTGGATGCTTTAGAAGCTGAATTGGCCATCCTTGAATTTCGACGTATGTTCTCTAACGAGATGGATCCAAATAATGCGTATTTAGACATTCAGTCCGGGTCGGGTGGAACAGAAGCTCAAGACTGGGCTGAAATGATCTTGCGTATGTATTTGCGTTGGGGTGAAGCAAAGGGCTTTAAAGTCGAATTGTTAGAAGTAACCGCTGGTGATGTTGCCGGTATAAAGGGTGCAACAGTTCACTTTCAAGGTGAATACGCTTATGGTTGGCTGCGTACAGAAACCGGTGTTCATCGCTTGGTGCGCAAATCTCCATTTGACTCCAGTGGCCGTCGACATACATCGTTTGCATCGGTGTTTGTGTCACCAGAGATTGATGACAATGTAGATATTGATATTAATCCAGCGGATCTACGAATTGATGTGTATCGTGCTTCTGGGGCGGGTGGTCAGCACGTTAACACGACTGAATCTGCAGTTCGAATTACTCACGTACCAACCAATATCGTGACTCAGTGTCAGAATCAGCGTTCTCAACATAAGAACAAAGATCAGGCAATGAAGCAGTTGAAAGCAAAATTATACGAACATGAAATGAGTATTCGTAATGCCGAATCGCAAGCACTGGAAGACTCAAAAGCTGATATCGGCTGGGGCAGTCAGATTCGTTCGTACGTGTTGGACGACTCTCGTATTAAAGATTTACGTACCGGTGTAGAAAATAGAAATACAGGGGCTGTATTAGACGGTGCCCTAGACCCATTTATTGAAGCTAGTTTGAAAAAAGGCCTGTAGTCATGACTGAACAAAATACAACAGAAAACACTGCTGAAGTAGCATTAGAAGAGAATAAGTTGATTGCAGAGCGTCGTAGTAAACTTGCTAAGCTGCGTGAAAGTTCTGCTTCAAATGGTCATCCAAACGATTTTAATCGTGAAAACATGGCGGGCGATTTACAAAAAGAGTTTGGTCAGTTAGATAAAGAAGCCTTGGTTGAGTTAGATAAGCCAATCTCTGTAGCCGGTCGTGTTATGCGCCGCGGTGGCCCATTTGTGGGTATTAAAGACGGCAGCGATTTTATCCAGGTATACGTAGGTAAAAAGCTACAGAAAGAGTCTACTGCGTGGGAAAACCTAGATATCGGTGACATCGTAGCGGCCAAAGGTCAGTTACGTAAGTCGGGTAAAGGCGAGTTGTACTGCGAAGTGATGGCAGTTGAAAATTTTCAGATTTTGACCAAGTCTTTGCGTCCGTTGCCGGATAAGTTCCACGGTTTGGCTGACCAAGAAGTTAAGTATCGTCAGCGTTATATCGATTTGATCGTTAGTGAAGAAACGCGCAATACCTTTAAGGTGCGTTCGGGCATCGTGAATTCTATTCGTCGTTATTTGGCGGATCGTGATTTCATGGAAGTAGAAACGCCGATGTTGCAAACCATTCCCGGTGGCGCAACGGCTAAGCCGTTTGAAACGCATCACAATGCGTTAGATATTGATATGTACTTGCGTATCGCGCCAGAGCTTTATTTGAAGCGTTTGGTTGTGGGTGGTTTTGAGCGTGTTTTCGAAATCAACCGTAACTTCCGTAACGAAGGTTTGTCGACTCGTCACAACCCTGAGTTCACTATGATCGAGTTCTATCAGGCATACGCTGATTACAACGATCTAATGAATATTACAGAAGATATGTTGCGAACTGCTGCTTTGGAAGTATTGGGCACTACCGATATTAAGAGCACGACTAAAGATGCTGAAGGTAATGTGGTTTCTGAGGTTATTTATGACTTCAATAAGCCGTTTGAGCGTTTAACCATGGCTGAGGCAGTGCTTAAATATAACCCTGAGTTTGATGCAGCGGTTATTAATGATCCAGAGAATAATCTAGAGCAGATGATTGCTTATGCTCGTCAGGTAGGCATTCGTGAAGACGATATGCAGTCTGCATGGGGTGCGGGTAAGTGGTTATGCGAGATCTTTGAAGAAACTGCAGAAGAGAAGTTGGACCAGCCTACCTTTATTACTGCGTACCCTTGGGAGGTGTCGCCATTAGCACGTCGTAACGATGCTAATCCGTTTGTGACGGACCGTTTTGAGTTTTTCGTGGGCGGTCGTGAGTTGGCCAATGGTTTCTCTGAGCTTAACGATGCAGAAGATCAGAAAGAGCGTTTCTTGAAGCAGGTTGCCGAGAAAGACGCCGGTGATGATGAAGCCATGCATTACGATGCGGACTACATACAGGCACTAGAATACGGCATGCCTCCAACGGCGGGTGAAGGTATTGGTATCGACCGTTTGGTTATGTTGTTCACTGACAGCCCAACGATCAAAGACGTTATCTTGTTCCCACACATGCGTCCAATTAAATAGCGATAATTATGAAAGAACAATTCAATATGTTTGCAGACGAGCACTGCAGTCATCATGCGACTCAAGCAGCTATTGAATTGTCCGCTTCGCTTTTGCCAAAGGACTGGCAAGCGTTATTGGCATCTGAATTCGATCAGCCTTACATGCACGCCTTGCAAAGCTTTCTGTCGGCTGAGCAAGCACAAGGTAAAATCATCTATCCGCCTGCGGATCAGGTTTTTACAGCATTTAATTTAACCCCCCTCAACAATGTAAAAGTGGTGATATTAGGCCAAGACCCTTATCACGGACCCGGTCAAGCTCATGGTCTAAGTTTTTCAGTGCCCTCAAGTATTAAAAAACTCCCTCCCTCGTTAAGAAATATCTACAAAGAACTGAATGCCGATTTAGGGCTTCCTATTACAGCAACTGGAGACTTAACGCCTTGGGCAAAGCAGGGTGTTTTATTGCTTAATGCTATGCTGACGGTTGAACAAAAAAAAGCAGGCTCACATCAAAAACAAGGCTGGGAAAGCTTTACCAATAAGGTTATTCAGCTGATTTCTGAACACTGTGAAGGTGTGGTTTTTGTGCTTTGGGGGGCTTATGCGCAAAAAAAAGAAGTGCTTATAGATGATAGTAAGCACTGTGTATTAAAGGGTATTCACCCATCGCCACTGTCCGCTCATCGAGGTTTTTTTGGCTCAAAACCTTTTTCATATATAAATCAGTATCTTAGAGATAATAAAAAGAAAGAAATTAACTGGTTTTTATAGCCTTCTAATGTTGTTTTTAGGTGCAGATACATAGATTTAAATTTAATTTACAATAACTTTAAATCTGCTTAAGTTATTGAAAAATAAAGAAAAAATACTATATTCTAATTATGGGTCATCGTTTCGTAACAAAATGTAATAGAGCCTCATGGCACAATTAGGTTGATTCTGGTATGTTTCTGTACCAGTGCGTCATTCCTTTTTGGGTGGGCGTGCAAAAAAGAACTATAAAAAAAATAATAAATGGAAGGAGTTCTCATGGCAGCCCGAGCCTTGACTACATTGCTAATGATGCCTCTTATGGCAAGCGCTTTAGAACGCCTGGATGATTCCAGTATGTCTGATGTGGTTGCGCAAGAAGGTGTTATTTTACGCTCCGAATATGAAATTCAAATCGATGCCATCCAATACTTCGATGAAGATGATTTTGGTAATATCACTATGTCTGATGTGAATGTTGCTACCAGAGATCAGCTAGTCGTTGACCTAGATGTTGTTCAGGGGGATGTCGGTAGCGATCGTGAAGGTCGTAGCGGTATTCGTTTTACCAACCGAGCACTCCCGATAGACCTCTCTGTAGATGCTGTCAAAGTTAACGGCAAAACTCTCGGTGGCGTTGGTATGCGAAATCTCGATACCGGTGGTATTGATCCTTTGGTTGTTGATGTGTGGGCGGGCGGCTACGACTTAAATAATAACAATCTTGCGGATGAGTCTGGCTTTACAGTTGACGTAACAATCCCTAAAGAAACCTCTTACGACCTTTATTATACCGACGATGGTTCAGAACTCTCGATGACGGTAGACCACTGTTCAAGTTATTCGGGCACAACTTGTACGGCGGGTGGTATTAAATTCGCAGGTATTACCTTTGACGTGACTGCGGATGGATTGCGAATAGGCATTCCAGAAGTTGCGGGTCAGGTCAATATTAGAAATTTTAAACTCAATGAATCGGTATTTAATGATATTACGCTGCAAAACTTTACCATTCCTACAGGCGGTTATTTGACATTAGGGGCTCCAGACGTTGTTGGAGAGTCTGCAATTAATTTTGATGCTTATTTTGCTGCGGGTACCGGCTTCGACTTTATTTATTTTGATACCGATGATCAGCAATTTAATGCCACGGTATCCTTTAATGCTCTAGCCTCTGACGCAGGCAATGCAGCAACCAATTATTTTTATATTAAAGATGGCTCTATTAACGTTGAGTCGGGCAGTGATAAGGGCATTAAAATAGCCTTAGGCGATACGGTTGCTAATACTGGTGGTGTTCGAGGCAGTATGAGTATTGACGATATTATGTTTAAACCAACCGGTAGTGCAGACGCACATGTGTTAGGTAGCCTAAAAATGAATTTAGAGGTACTTCCTGGTAGCTACTTAGAAGTGATGGGGCATTAAAATGAAAAAACATACAAAGTTAGCCAGTGTGATTAGTTTTTTAATGTTACTGCCAGCAAGCCAAGTTAATGCATTGCAAAGTATTGAAGAAGAAAGTTTAAGAAATGTTTCTGGCCAAAGTGGTGTCGATATTGATTTAAACTTTGAAGGTACCATTGGTCGCACGTATTTCGAGACTCAAGGTAACTCCTTGAATATGAGAAATATTAATATTGATACCGATGGCACAGGGGATGGTAGTGGCGTAGATCGTCCTCTTAATATGGTTTTAGACCTAGTTACGCGAGGAAAGAAATCAGGATTGGCTATATCGATCACGGGTATTAATGATTTAGACATTACTTTAGACCAGATTAACGTTAATGGTGATCAAACTGCGGGTGCTATTTTGAATCAAAATAACTCCTACGGCGGTTTGGCACTGACCAATATTAATGATCATGGTGGTATTACCGATATTAATGTATTTGCGCGAGGAGCCAGCGGTGAAGAGGGGATTCAGATAGAGATGAACCTACCAGAAATACTGTCTCTAGACTTAGCTTATACCGATTATGGTGCTGATAATAATAGCAGTGCAGATGACTTTTCTTTTGGTGGAAAGGTAACCTTGAATAATTTTAGTATCGCTAATTCCGTCGACCTAACATCAGGTAAAAATGCTGCAGGTGAAGAAATTGGTGGTCTGCATATAGGTGTAATTACTCAAACAGGTGATATCACACTTAGTGACATGCGTGCAGGTAATCAGTTGGGCACAATGGGCCGTTTAGTTGTAGACGGGTTCAATATGACGCCGGATAGCTATTTAACAATACAGGGCAAATAATAATGAAAAAAACAATCTGTATTCCTCTATTCTTTAGTGCAAGCTTTAGTGCAAGTTGCTTTGCCATGATGCCAATGGAAGACAATGACTTGTCCGTCGTGTCGGGGCAAAGTGGTATTACCATCGATATAACAACGGCTTCTGATATCACTATGGGTGAAGTACGTTATGAAGATAAGACCAATGGCGCACTTGAAAAAGATGGCGGCGGCGCTTTTTCATTACGCGACATTGTAATCAAAGACAGTGAGTTCTCTTTTGATATTGATATATCAGCTGCGGGCGAGCTTGCAATGAAGCTCAACCGTTTTGGCGTGATGGATATTGATGTCGGTGCTATGCAATTCAACTATGACAGCACTTTGGCAGCGGTTGATCCAAACATAGTTTCGACAGAAGCTCAGCTGCAAAATCAATACAGTCGTTTGGGTTCTTTAGCGATCAATGATTTTACCCTGGCTTCAAATTCCGATATTACTTTTAAATTTACTAATGACAATGCATTGGCATTCAATGCCAGTATGCCAACCGGTTCTTTTTTCTATTTTACCTACGTAGACGATGGTGAGTTTACTTATGATGTAAATAACGATGGCGATACCACGTTGAACGATACAGCGGGCAAAAATTATCTCTCGACCCGAGTAGAGTTTGAAGATTTTGTATTGAATGACGTTAAATTAAAAGGCGTTGGAGTGGGTGGCGACTCTTATGTCGCTGTCTCGCTAGGCAGTACGCAGGGGACTGTTTCTTTTAGAGATATCAACATCAACGGAAAAATAATTGGTAGTGCTGGTTTTGAAAATATCAGTGTAAACCCTGTTAGCTATTTACATATTAAAGGTCATTAAGTTATGCGTATTTTATTGGCTAAAAAGCAAGTGATACCTTCTTTTATTTTAGCAATATCAACCCTATTTTTTAGTAGTTTGACTCTGTCATACAACCCTGGGCTCAATTATCTACCTTCTCGTGATAATGCTGGTACAGGAAGCATCGATGAGTCTCAGCAAGGCTGTGTCTATCGCGAAAGCGATGCGTCAGGTGGTAGCTGGACGGTTGATGATTGTGATTATGTTGGCGCTCATTATGCTTGTTATAACGGCAGTGAATGGCAAATAGCACAAGCTCTTGGTACAGCAACAAATCCTGGTGAGCCACGTGATGGTAATGCTACTGGGCAAATTAAGTCGGTTGATCTGTGGGATCCAGTTAAAGCCGATAATTTATGCAAATCTTATTTTGGACCTTCTTATTTCTTTAGTGTGCCCGTGAATGCTGAAGAAGATGAAAAATTAGGTGCTGCTATTACCGCAATGGTTGCTGCAAAAAAGAGAACCTGGCTCTATTATTATTCAAATACCGATAATATTTCTTTAAGTGCAAACTATTGGTTAGGAAACCGAACTGAATATACCAACCTGCTTGGCACTAACTTGGGAAATACTGGTGGCTTAGGTGGCGTTGCTGACTGCACACTTATCAATCGAGATACGGGTTTGTGGCAGGATGCACCTTGTTCAGAAAAACACTCTTTTGCCTGTTATGATTCAGGGGCTTGGTTAATTACCAAGACTCAAGATCGTTGGAAATCTGGCTTTTCTTCTTGTGAAGCTGAGTATGGGCAACAAACCTTATACGCAGTGCCTCGCGATGCAACTGAAAATAATGCCATTACTTATGCCGCTTTACCTGCTGGTGGTACAGGGGTAGCGGCAGATTATAATAAAGTATGGTTAAATCGTTCAGATCTAGCCTATGAAGAATTCTTTATCTCAAACCAAACTCGCCAAGCTTGGTGGGGCGCTGGTCAGCCAACTAACCGTGGTAATGCAGACTGTGCTTTAGTGGATTCAGCTGGAAATTGGATTGCCGAGTCCTGTAATGGTTCTGTTGCTTATCATGCTTGTTATTTAGGAAATGATCAGTGGCAATTAACCAGCGATATACCAGGGT
>OJEO01000328.1_pt1 | contig 19038 bp, 8 predicted proteins | sample 1593621 | NCBI WGS metagenome assembly OJEO01 (sample SAMN05416875, study PRJEB24817) | seawater metagenome | isolation source: Sea water | place: Canada:Atlantic | collected 2013-11
TTGGTACGATTGCAGCGGGTGTAGCGAAGGCTTACGCTGACTTGATTACCATCTCTGGTTACGACGGTGGTACCGCCGCTTCACCATTAACTTCAATTAAGTATGCCGGTTCTCCTTGGGAGCTTGGTTTAGCAGAAGCGCATCAATCGCTACGTGGAAATGACTTACGTGGCAAAGTGCGTGTGCAGACCGATGGCGGTTTAAAGTCTGGCTTAGACGTTGTTAAAGGCGCTATGTTAGGTGCTGAGTCTTTCGGCTTTGGTACTTTGCCAATGGTTGCTGTGGGTTGTAAATACTTACGTATTTGTCATCTAAACAACTGCGCAACGGGTGTGGCAACGCAAAACGATAACTTGCGTGATAAGCATTACATCGGTACAGCAGAAATGGTTAAAAACTATTTCTACTTTGTTGCTGAAGAAATTCGTAGTTGGATGGCTCAGATGGGCGTTCGTTCAATGGAAGAGCTAGTAGGTCGTACCGATTTATTAGAAATGATTGAAGGTAATACCTCTAAGCAACGCAACCTAGATCTTTCGCCTTTATTGGTTAACGATCACATACCTACAGATAAGCCACATACTGTTCAAGTAGAGCGCAATACGCCTTTCGATCAGGGTGTATTAGCTGAAGAAATGGTACAAGCGACACTGGCTGTTATTGAAGTTAAAAAAGGCGGCGAGTTCAGCTTTAAAGTGACGAACTGTGACCGTTCTGTCGGTGCTCGTCTTTCAGGCGAAATCGCTAAGCGTCACGGCAACCAAGGCATGGCAAGTGCGCCGATTAAGCTAAGCTTAACCGGTACTGTTGGCCAGTCTTGGGGTGTTTGGAACGCTGGCGGTCTAGAAATGCGCTTAGAAGGCGATGCTAACGATTACGTTGGTAAGGGAATGACAGGCGGTAAGCTTGTCATTTATCCACCAAAAGCCTCTGAATTTAGATCTGAAAAGACCTCGATTGTTGGTAATACGTGTTTGTATGGCGCAACAGGCGGTAAATTGCTTGCGGCAGGTTGTGCTGGTGAGCGCTTTGCGGTTCGTAACTCCGGAGCACATGCGGTAGTTGAAGGCGCGGGCGATCACTGTTGTGAATATATGACGGGCGGTATGGTGTGCGTGCTGGGTAAAACAGGCTATAACTTCGGTGCGGGTATGACGGGCGGTTTCGCTTATGTACTTGACCTAGATAATAGTTTTGTTGATCAGTACAACCACGAGCTTGTTGATATTAACCGTATTGGTAATGAATTTACTGAAGGTTATCGTAACCACTTACGCGGTGTAATCACTGAGTTTGTTGCGGAAACAGGCAGTGCTTGGGGTCAAGAAATCTTAGAAGATTTTGACGACTTCATTGGAAAATTCTGGCTAGTTAAACCTAAAGCTGCAGATTTACAGCAGTTGCTTGATAACATGCGCGCTCGTCCAGAGTAAGCGTTTTGAATAAATGATGGGTCTTGTGTGCTGTAATCAGCAGCAAGGCCTGCGGACGAGTGGGAGAGGTTCAAATGACAGAACGTCTGAATAACGATTTTCAGTTTGTACAGGTAGGCCGCAAGGACCCTGTAAAGAAAGCAATGAACGCTCGTACTGAGCAGTTTGTTGAAATTTATCAGCCATTCCAGCAGGAGCAGGTTGCTGAGCAATCGCACCGTTGCTTGGAGTGTGGCAACCCGTACTGTGAATGGAAATGCCCTGTGCATAACTTCATTCCAAATTGGTTGAAGCTAGCAACAGAAGGCAATATTTTAGAAGCGGTTGAGCTAAGCCATCAGACCAACTCTTTACCAGAAGTGTGTGGTCGCGTATGCCCACAAGACCGTCTGTGTGAAGGTGCTTGTACATTGAACGACGGCTTTGGCGCGGTGACTATTGGTAATGTTGAAAAATACATTACCGATACGGCATTCGCCATGGGCTGGAAACCTGACATGTCTAACGTAGTTTGGACAGATAAGAAGGTTGCCATTATTGGTGCAGGTCCTGCGGGAATCGGCTGTGCTGACGTATTGGTCCGTAACGGTATTAAGCCTGTTGTCTTCGATCGTCACCCTGAGATTGGTGGTCTATTAACCTTCGGTATTCCAGAATTTAAACTGGAAAAAGAAGTGATGATTAACCGTCGTAAAGTATTCGAAGAAATGGGTGTTGAGTTCCGTTTGAATACCGAAATCGGTAAAGACATTGAATTCCAAAGTATTATTGATGAGTACGATGCTGTTTTCCTCGGTATGGGTACTTACAACTATATGAAGGGCGGCTTCCCTGGCGAAGATCTTCCGGGTGTTCATGATGCATTGGATTTCTTGATCTCCAACGTAAATCGCAACATGGGCTTCGAAAAAGACGAAGCGGATTTCATCTCCATGAAAGGCAAAAAAGTTGTCGTTCTAGGTGGTGGTGATACTGCGATGGATTGTAACCGTACTTCTATTCGCCAAGCGGCTGAATCCGTATCGTGTGCTTATCGTCGTGACGAAGCCAACATGCCGGGTTCTGTTCGTGAAGTTCAGAATGCTAAAGAAGAAGGTGTTAACTTCTTATTTAACCGTCAGCCTGTTGCCATCGTTGGTGACGATAAGGTTGAAGGCATTAAGGTAGTTTCTACCGAGTTGGGTGAGCCAGACGAGAATGGTCGTCGTCGTCCACAGGTCATCGAAGGATCAGAAGAAATCATTCCTGCTGATGCTGTATTGGTAGCCTTTGGTTTCCAGCCTAGCCCAGCCCCTTGGTTTAGTGATTTCGGTATCGAAATCAATAGCTGGAAAGGTGTTGTTGCACCTGAACAGCAAACGTTCAAATTCCAAACCACCAACGAAAAAGTATTCGCTGGCGGTGATATGGTTCGTGGATCTGACTTGGTTGTGACTGCAATCTGGGAAGGTCGTGAAGCCGCTGATGGAATTATGGATTATTTAAAAGTGTAGCTTTTTATTACTTGCCTAAGCCGAAAGGCTTATGGATGAGCTAAAAATGTTAATAAAATCAAAAAACGCGGCTTATGCCGCGTTTTTTGTTTCTGGTGTGTTAACCACTTCCAATGTTATGCTCTATCTTTATAGTATGATAACTGTACATGGATATACCGCGTAGACGGAGCAGGCTGAATGAATCCAATAAAAATAGTAACAATATCTCTCTTAGCTTTTACAATAGCTGCCTGTGGCGGTGGTGGAAGCCCTGACTCTAGTTCGGATACCGCGGGTTCTGGCACTGATGGGGGTACAACTCCAGTAGTCACAATTCCTGATGGTGGCGGAGATGGATCTACATCTGTTCCTGTAGAAAATATACGCTTTGGTTCTGGTGAAGGTGAAAATTTTGTACCTGGAAAAATCACTTTAGATCAAAATTACTCAATGCTCGCGGGAACACTTCAAGTAAGTGCCAATGTCGTAGACAACGGTAATGGTAATGCCATTGTTGAACAACCTTATTTATACACTTTTAGTTCTACTTGTAGTTCAGAATCGACTCCTAGGGCTTCGTTTAACGTAACAAGTCTAGGAAGTACTTCAGGGACTGCAGCTACAACCTATAAAAACATCAATTGTTCTGGCAATGATGCGCTAACAGTTAAGTTATTTTCTGCCGATGGAAAGATTGAACTTGCAGAGGCTACGGCTACTGTAACTGGCTATGCTCCACAGCTCGGCTCAGGCAGTGGTTCAGGATATTTTGATGGCAAAATTAGTGGCGATAATACTCTAGCAACAGAATCTTCTTCATACCTAAGTGCAAGCGTTGTCGATATTGCCGATAGTAATGCATTAATCACGGATTCTGATAAAGAGAAATATACAGTTGTTTGGCGTAGCAGTTGTTCTGATTCGGCATTCAGTATCACGACTGAAAAATTAGAAACAGGCAATCTAGATACTCGGTATGACGCTAATTCCTGTGTTGGTGTTGATGTGGTTACGCTTTCAATCTATGCGACAAGTGATTTGGCCGCACCTTTAGATACTATTTCAATGAATATGCAGATAGGAGCTGTTGTTGATAATACAGCGGTGCCAGCATTAAGTGCGCTAACAATAGCGAATGACCATGTATTAGCGGGAAGTAATCTTTCTATTACAGTGCAAGGTATTGATGCTAATGATAATTCAGCACTGACAGGTGATTATAAATATCAGTTTGTTACGGATTGCGCTGCGGGTACTGGAGCATTTCCTGCGGAAGTTGTTGAGACAAGCACAGGATCAGTAAACACTACATTCAGTAATAAAAATTGTGTAACGAATGGTGATACAACATTAACAGTTAATTTATTTGAAGCTAACGCCAATGTGGTTACAGATGCGCCTTTAAGTACGCTAACTACAAAATTTAAAACAGCATATCCTAAACTTGGTTTTGGTAGCGGGGCCGATTTTGTTTCTGGAAAAATTGACGGCGTCACGAAGCTGGTAGAAGACGCATCAACAAAACTGACGGTAAATGCTGTTGATCCTTTGAATCTTAACAGCTTAATTGACACTGATGATTATGAAGCCGTATGGAGCGCAGATTGTGCCGCGGCAACGTTTAGTATTCAAAGCCAGTCATTATCAACGTCTACCATTGTTACACGCTACGATGCCAACACCTGTACAGGTACTGACACCGTTAGGGTTAAGTTGTTTGCAAAAGATGACTTGTCTACTGAGCTTAATAGCACAGAGCTTAGTTTGACAATCAGTTCAACTGCAGGCGTTACGGTAGATGCAAAACTCAGCAATATTGAATTGAGTAGCACTCATGCTCTGGCTGGTGAGTCTTTAGAATTAAATATTAAAGGTATAGATGCTCAGAATGACAACAATCAATTACTAGGCAATTATCTGTATAGCTTTGAAACTAGCTGTGCAGGTACATCTTTTGCTCAAGCAAGTATTCAAAGTAATAGTGGATTAGTTTTTAATAATTACAATAATGCAGCTTGTGGTGCAGTAGGTACTACGTCAACCGATACACTAACGGTAAGTCTTTATGAGGCTTCAGATCTATCCACAGCTCTTGATACTAAAACAATCACGATTAATACCTCATACCCTAAGCTTGGTTTCGGTAGCGGTGCTGATTTTGTTGCAGGTAAAATTGAAGGTGTAACTAAGCTGTTAGAAGACGCATCCACATTATTAACAGTAAATGCCGTAGACGTATTAAATCTCAATAGTTTAATTAATAGTGATGATTATGTTGCACAGTGGAGTGCAGATTGTGCTGCGGCGACCTTCAGTATTGAAAGTCAGTCTTTATCTACTCCCACTATTGTGACTCGATATAATGCTAATACCTGTACTGGTAATGATGTTGTTCGGGTTAAGCTGTTTGCTAAAAATGATTTGGCAACAGAGCTCAATAGCACAACTCTAAGTTTGACAATCAACCCAATTGTCGATGTCACCGTTGACGCAAAGCTGAGTGATATAGTTCTTAGTAATAGTCATGCTTTAGCAGGTGAAAGTTTGGCGCTCAGCATTAATGGCTTCGACGCTGATAATGGCAACGCGTTGCTAACAGACAATTATGTTTACACTTTTGCAAGCAGCTGTGTAGGTACTTCGTTCGATCAGGCTAGCATTCAAAGCAATAAAGGTGCGGTAGAAAGTACATACCAAAACGTAAGTTGTGGTGCTATTGGAACGGCATCAACAGATACATTAACCGTCAACCTTTATGAAGCATCAGATCTTGCGACGTCCCTTGATACAAAAACTGTAACGATTAATACCTCTTATCCTAAGCTTGGGTTTGGCAGTGGTGCAGATTTTGTTTCCGGTAAAATTGAAGGTATTACAAAACTTGTTGAAGAGGCATCAACTAAATTGACAGTGAATGCTGTTGATGTGTTGAATCTAAACAGCTTAATCAATTCAGATAATTATGTTGCACAGTGGAGCGCAGACTGTGCCGCGGCAACGTTTAGTATTGAAAGCCAGTCATTATCAACGCCAAGTATTGTTACCCGCTACGATGCCAATACCTGTACCGGTACCGACACGGTTAGAGTTAAGTTGTTTGCAAAAGATGACTTGGTTACAGAACTCAATACTACTTCAATTAGCTTAACCATTAGTTCGGTGGCAGGTGTTGTTGTAGATGCTAAGTTAAGTGATATCAATTTAAGCAGTGATCATGCATTAGCAGGTCAAACCTTAACATTGGGTATCAGCGGCATTGATGTTCTCAATGGGAATGAACCTTTAACAGACAATTATGTTTATACTTTTGAAACTAGCTGTGTGGGGACGTCTTTTGCTCAAACAAGTATTCAGAGTAATGCTGGTTCAGTTTCGAATAGTTATGTGAACACAAGCTGTGGTGCCATAGGATCATCGTCTATCGATACCTTAACCGTTAAATTGTATGAAGCATCCGATCTTTCAACCGTGCTAGATACAAAATCAGTGACGATTGATACTTCATACCCAGAGCTTGGATACGGAACAGGTGCAGATTTTGTGAGTTCGCTTATTAGCGGAAATACAGTATTAACTAATTCCTTGTCTAGTAAACTAACAGCTAATGCAGTTGATGATTTAAATCTAAATAGCAAAATTAGTAGTAATGATTACGTTGTAATTTGGAGCTCCAGTTGCGCTAATTCTACTTTCAGTATTACCAAGCAATCATTAGCTACTGGCAATGCTGAAACTCGGTATGATGCAAATACCTGTACGACTTCCGATATTGTTACGTTGTCCCTTTACGCCAAAAGCGATCTAGCCACTGTGCTTGATACAGCATCTTTGACAATGAATATTGGCCAAGCCGCCGGAGTGGAAGTTGATCCTAAGTTAGGGTTCGGTAATGGCAGTGATTATAGTGACGGACAGCTAAGATTGAGTTCTGATTATGCCTTAGCAGGCAGCTCAATTACTGTAATTGTCAATGGCGTTAATATTAAAGATAACAATGCTTTATTAGCGGCTAATTATCTTTATAAATTTGAATCCAGTTGCCCTGCCAATTCCACCAGTTTCAGTTCTGATGTAATCGCAAGTAATAATGGAGTCGTGAGCAACACTTATACCAACGCTCAGTGCCAAGTTACAGATACCATCACTGTAAGTTTATTTGCAGATGGAGCTAATACCGCTGTAGATACTCCTTTGGCCACTGCTACAGGAACTGTAGAGACTGCACTGCCAAAAATTGGTAGTAAAACTGGTGCAGACTTTATTGATGGCACAATTGAAGGAAATGCCAATCTTGTAGATTCCGCTTCTACATACCTTAGTGCAACAGTTGTTGATCCTTTAAATGTGAATAAATCATTGAGCTCTGCAGATTATTATGTCGAGTGGAGTAGTGTATGTGCGACTGCCAAGTTTAGTATTGCTTCACAGAACATCTCCTCTAGTGTGAAGACCCGTTATGACGGTGATGCTGACTCATGCCCGACCGATGTCGTTACCTTAACCTTGTTCAATAAGTTTGATGATTCATTAGGTTCGATCACCGCAAATATTACAATCAATGCAAGTTTAATTCCGGCAGAGCCAGCGCTAGGTCGAGAAACTGGTGTTGCATTTGTGAGTGAAGAGTTGGATTTCTCTGAATCAAATATTGCAGCTCGTCAGACGATTGAAGTCGCAGTAAATATTGTTGATATCACCGGCGCGGCCAATACATTAATAACTGATACAGAATATGCAGTTAAATTTAACTCGGTGTGTGTGCGAGATGAGCGATCTAGCTTTGATAAAGATCTAGTCCGTACAACCTCAGGTATTGCCAAGGTTTATTACACGGCAAGCGGCTGCACGGGGAGTGATACCATTAATGCAGTGTTGTACGCAGTTGATAATAACTCAGTAGACGAAAGCTCTTCTCTGGCTGTTGCTAGTGGTGCAATAACTATTGAGCTGCCTGAAGTGAATAGTATTGAATATCAGGGGATGACTTCTAGGCAGATTGCTTTACAGGGGATTTCTTATACCGAATTGCCTGAAGTTACTGAAGTAAGCTTCATAGTAAAAGATATTTATAATAAGCCTGTTAGTGGAAAGGATGTAACTTTTAGTCTCTCTAATACCTCGGTAGATGCAACTCTATCGGGTGATTTAGATAGTGATGGAGAGGTTGTTGCGACAACCAATGCAGAGGGTGTTGTTACGGCTTATGTTAATTCAGGTCAGACACACGGTTTGGTCTCTGTATTGGCGGTAACGGATAAGAATGCCGGAGGTTTCCTAAGGACACAGTCGTTTGGTATTAGTATTACTACAGGTATACCTGTGCAGCCATCTTTTAGCTTAGCGCTGGATAACTATAACCCCAGAGGTTGGAATGTAAATGGCGAGACGGTTAAAGCAACAGTTCAGTTGGCTGATAGATTTCATAATCCAGTACCTGATGGGACGATAGTTAATTTTATAACTGATGGTGGTTATATTGAGCCTACCTGTACTACCAGTGGCGGTGCTTGCTCTGTGGATTGGACGTCAGGCAATCCTAGACCTGGTTTCAACAAAGATAATAGCCAAGGGGTTTTACAGAAGAGTAAAACTCAAACGGAACACCCAACAAATGATCCAGCATCACAATTTCATTTTAATAATGATGATAATGGAGCCCCTGTTTGTGGTGCTGACGATACTGCTGCTGCTTGCGACCCTTATCGTTTAGTCGAAGTCGATGCAAATTGGAACGGCGGTCGCTCAGGGGTAGCTACTATTTTGGCTTATGTTGAAGGTGAAGTTGACTTCGCTGATGCAAATGGCAATGGCCGGTTTGATGATGGCGAAGACTTTAGTGCAATGCCTGAAACCTATTTGGATGCGAACGAAGATGGGCAGTACACAGCTCCAGACGAAAATAACCCTTTTGAACAGTTAATCGAATATGTGAAAGATGAGGTTATGACTGCCGCTCCGGCGACCTATCAAGGTGGCAGTTGTACGGATGCGGCTCGAGTTGCTGGGCATTGTGCAAGCCTGGTACATCTCCGCCAAGAAGCTAGACTTGTTATGTCTTCTGATGCAGTTGCTTTTAAAGTAGAGTCTATTACGGGTGGAACTTCTGGTGATTTAAGTTCAGCAACTTGTATTAATGTATTTAATGAAAATACCGTTAACTTTGTATTCTCAGTGAATGATTATAATGGCAATACTCCAATTAATGGGACGGCGTTAACGTTCGCTGCTGAAGGGTTTGATATAGATCAAGCGCCAGGGTCTATTTTAAATAATAGTAAGACTGAGGCGATATCGGTCCCGTTGACCATTCGAGTAGGTGATGAGTATACGGATGATGTTGGTTTTGTTCGATTATCCGCGGCACACCCCGATGGTGGTGTTGCAGGTTCTATTACAATCGAAAACATCACGGATAGTCCAAACCTTAAGATTTCAACAACTGATTATATAATGGACGTTGTTAATGCCGATAATGCGCAAATTGTTGAGTTTAAATTCACAGATACTTGCGGTAATCCGCCTGCGGCGAATGCTATACTTCTTTTCGAAGTTACTGAGCTAGATATTGCTAGTTATGACAAAAACGATGCGATTTCTACTAACCCTATCACTAATGTGAAAACGACTGCGGCAATACCGACAGCTAGAGCACAGAGCTTTCAAATTAATGCTGATCAGTTGACAGTTGATGGTGCTTATAGGGTTCGAATTGAAAATCCAGATCCAGCTTCTGCAGTGACAGAAGGTACATTAACTGTAAAAGCATATAATGTATCCGCTGGAGGAATCGTAACAACCAGTCCAGCATATGCTGTTAAAATGAAATAAACAGTGCATTAAAAGTTGAGATAGCCTTAGCTCTAATAGCGAGTTGCCATCTCAACTGATTAAAGTCACGATATCATCATCAAACCCAGCCTAGTGCTGGGTTTTTTGTTATGATGTTTAAAATCTTGAATCTGAAGTCGAATGTAGCCATGTCAGAACTTAAAAATGATCGTTTTTTACGCGCATTATTGCGTGAACCTGTAGACCAAACACCGGTATGGATGATGCGCCAAGCGGGTCGTTATCTGCCAGAGTATCGTGCGAGTCGTGCGACTGCCGGTGATTTCATGAGTTTGTGTAAGAACCCAGAGTTCGCTTGTGAAGTAACCATGCAACCGCTTGAGCGTTATCCTTTAGATGCAGCTATTTTGTTTTCTGATATCTTAACGATTCCAGATGCAATGGGCTTGGGTCTTTATTTTGAAACGGGCGAAGGCCCGCGTTTCAAAAAGATCGTACGTACTGAAAAAGACGTTGCTGCATTAAAAGTAACAAATACCGCAAAAGATCTTCCTTATGTGACGGATGCTGTAAGTACTATTCGTCGTGAATTGAATGGTCGTGTACCTCTTATCGGTTTTTCTGGAAGCCCTTGGACACTCGCGACTTACATGGTTGAAGGGGGTTCTTCTAAAGACTTCCGTCATGTAAAAGCTATGATGTACGATACGCCAGAAGTGATGCATCAGCTATTGAGTGTATTGGCGGACTCTGTGACTGAATATTTGAATGCTCAAATCGCAGCGGGCGCACAAGCAGTACAAATTTTTGATACTTGGGGCGGCAACTTGAGCGATGTGTGTTATCGCGAGTTCTCCCTAAAATACATGAACCAGATTGTTGCGGGTCTAACTCGTGAAAATGAAGGCCGAAAAGTGCCCGTGATCTTGTTCACCAAAGGTGGTGGTCAGTGGTTAGAAGCAATGGCTGATACAGGCTGTGATGCTTTAGGTATCGATTGGACAACCGATATGGGTAATGCCCGTAGCCGGGTTGGTGACCGTGTTGCCTTGCAAGGTAATATGGATCCTTCCGTATTGTATGCCAAGCCAGCAACGATCCGTAAAGAAGTTCAGCGTATCCTGAATAGTTATGGTTCTGGTACAGGTCATGTATTCAATCTGGGTCATGGTATTCACCAGTTTGTCGATCCAGCGCATGCTGGAGCGTTCATTGAAGCGGTGGTTGAATTAAGCCGTGAACAGCATAAATAATTGCGATTAAGTTTATAAAAGCCCACATTAAGTGGGCTTTTTTGTTTGTAAAATTTCTTTTCGGCCAACATTCAAGTCAATGACCAAAGTTGACGAATCGCTACCTCAAGTTATCCTGTAGGTAGAATTAACGATTTAGTGTAGAATGTGCCGCGAAAAATGGGTGAATGTTCAGCAATAGCGACAGGCGATTTGGTAATGACAGTGAAGACAGTGGATGCCCTATTGGTAGGTGCCGGAGCGATGAGTACGACTTTAGCAATGATGCTAAATAAGCTCGATCCGACTTTAAAAATCTGTGTAGTTGAACGACTTGATCAGGTAGCTCACGAGAGTACTGATGGTTGGAACAATGCGGGTACTGGCCACGCTGCCTATTGTGAATTGAACTATACCCCTGAAGATGGCAAGGGCGGCATTGATATATCTAAAGCGCTAGATATTAATGCCTCTTTCGAAGTCACTCTTCAATTTTGGTCGCACTTGGTAAAAGCAGGTGTTTTACCAGCGCCTAAAGAATTTATTAATCGTACCCCACACAAGAGCTTTGTTTGGGGTAAGAAAAACGTTGAGTTCTTACGCAAGCGTCATGAGTTAATGAGCGCTCACCACCTGTTTGAAGGCATGGAATATAGTGAAGATCCTGCTCAGTTAACCACGTGGATGCCTTTGGTGATGAACTCGCGTAAAGGTAAAGACCCTGTTGCAGCAACGCGTGTTAATCATGGTTCTGATGTTGATTTCGGTTCGTTAGCCAGAGACATGGTTTCGCATTTAGAACAACAAGAGAACTTTGAATTGCTACTGGGCCATTCAGTAGAAGATATGAAGCGCAGTAGCCAAGGTGGCTGGTCTGTTTTGCTAGAGGATAATAAATCTGGCGAGGTAACCCGCGTGCGTTCTAAGTTTGTATTCTTAGGGGCTGGCGGTGGTGCTTTACCGTTACTGCAAAAGTCAGAGATTCCAGAATGCGAAGGTTATGGTGGCTTCCCTGTTAGTGGTCAATGGCTTGTGTGTACAAAGACCGAAGTGGCCAATCAGCACCATGCAAAAGTGTATGGCAAGGCTGCGATTGGCGCGCCACCGATGTCAGTTCCACACTTAGATACGCGAGTGATCAACGGCGAACGTGCATTATTATTTGGTCCTTTTGCAGGTTTTACTACCAAGTTTCTAAAAGAAGGTTCAGTGATGGACCTGCCAGCGTCCGTTAAAGCCAATAACCTAAAGCCTATGCTTTCGGTGGGCATGAATAATATGGCGTTGACGAAATATTTGATCAGTGAAGTGTTTCAGTCAGACAAGTCGCGCATGGAGTCATTACGTGAATACTTCCCTGCTGCTAAAGATGAAGACTGGACATTAGCCAACGCTGGACAGCGCGTACAGATCATCAAAAAAGATGAGAAAGGCAAAGGCAAGCTAGAGTTTGGTACAGAGATCGTTGCCGCCGCAGACGGAACTTTAGCCGCACTATTGGGTGCTTCTCCGGGGGCATCTACTGCAACGCAAACAATGATCGATGTGATTGAGCGTTGCTTTAGCGATAAGCTGGAGAGTGGTGGTTGGAAAGAAGGCTTGAAAGCAATGATCCCATCCTACGGTGAGTCGTTAATTGAAAATGCTGAGTTGCTCCGCACTATCCGCCAAGATACGTTAAGTACACTTAAGCTCAACGAATAGCTTGAAAGAGTGGTTTAAAAAGAATGGTTTGAAAAAAGTGGCTTAAAGCACTCGTTCAAAAAGCGCTATTGAATAAATAGCGCTTTTTTTATGCCTGCTTTCTAATAACTGCTTCGGTTAACAGCTATGCGCTATAAATACGCTTAACGCGTTGAGTCAGTTGGCAAAATAACTCATAGCTGATGGTATTGCATAGGCTCGCAATCTCATTGGCATTAATGTGTTCTCCCCAGAGTTCAACTTCTGCACCCACATCAATATCATCGTTATCGTTAAGGTCGATACATAGCATATCCATAGAAACTCTACCTACCGTATGCAAGCGTTTGCCATTGCACCACACAGGGGTTCCTGAAGGTGCGCTGCGCGGATAACCGTCACCATAGCCGATCGCCACAATACCAATACGAGTGCTTTGCTCAGCAATCCAGCTATCGCCATAACCAATGCTTTCACCTGCGTTGACGATGTGGCTAGCCATAATTTTAGATGTTAACGTCATCACTGGTTTTAGTATGGATTGACACGGGTTGCTATCAATTAACGGTGAGCTGCCATACAACATAATGCCGGGGCGACTGATGTGATCACGCACCTTGGGCCAAGCGATAATGGCTGCACTATTATTGGAAGATAAAATCAGCTCAGGCCAAAACAACTTTTGCTGTTGTAATATCGTGTCGAGTGCTTGAAACTGAGTCTCTGTCTTGGCTTTCTCTAAATCATCCGAACAGGCAAAGTGACTCATTAAGACTTTGATGCGTAGCCCAGCATTGCGGCACATATCTAATAGAGTATTGGCTTCATCTAGACGAAAGCCTAAGCGATTCATGCCCGTATCGATTTTGAACCAGAGCTGTAATTGCGCGAAACAAGGGTCGCTGATTAAAATATTTAGCTGGCTTTGATGATGAAGCACCATTTCGATGTCATGCTCCACAGCAGAAAGCCACTCATCTTTATCAAAGGCGCCTTCTAAGACCACGATCGGTTTTTTGATGCCTTGATGACGCAGCTGCAAAGCTTCATCCATACAAGCAACCGCAAAGCCGTCAGCTTCTGTTAACGCTTGTGCGGCAGGTAATGCACCATGACCATAAGCATTGGCTTTAATAACCGCGTATGCTTGTTGGCTATGCTGCTTTGCCAATTGATAGTTATCTTTCAAGTGCTGTAGATTAATGACTGCTTGAGTTGGACGGGCCATGTTTTTCGCTTAAATCTGGAAGACTATATATTAGGTAAGGTTTATTATGTCAGGCTGCGCAGTCGTAAACTAGCACTGACCTTGTAAAGTACATTTTTAATTAATAGAGTTGTTAAATTCATGCACCCACTGATTGCTGATAAAACATTAGTTTTCTCCCCAGCACTTGCCGCAACCATTGGTTTGGAAGAGGCAATTGCCCTGACTTGGCTAAATGATATTGCCCAAGCACTGAGCGGCATTCAATGGCACATTAATAATGACCAAGTACGTCAGGTATTTCCTTTTTGGGATGATCAAAAGATTCGTCTAGTACTTCGCAACCTGCACGAAAAAGGGTTAGTGAAACTGGTATCCCCATTATTTCCAGATGCTCCGCAGCTGATCTTTTGCTTCCCGAATCAGGCTCAGCAGCCACCACCACAAGAAGCCGTTGTATCACCTCAGCAACAGCCTTTTCAGGAAACATTGCAAAGACCAGCACAGCCAAATTATCAGCAACCGTCCTTTCAGCCGTCGTCAGGGCAGCACTCGTCGGGTCAACACTTGGCGGGTCAGCAGGTCAACTCAAAACAGCCCATGCAGCAACAGTGGCAACCGACGCGTGATGGCTTGAACCGTTTACAGCAACACGGAATTCCCGACAGTTATAGTTTATCGAAGCTGGATGAGTTTATTCTGCAGGCACGAGAGAATGGCAATAATCGCAATGACTGGAATACCCAGTTTTTCCGTTTTATTAAAAAACACTGGGTTTATACCCAAACCGATGCGCATAAAAAGCAGCAGCGTATCGCAGAAAAAGCTTCGTTCAGTACCAACCATACTCAAGGTCCTGACCGTCAAGAGCGATTCCAGGCCCGCCGTGAAGAGGCAGGGCCAATTACTCAACAGTGGCAGCCCAGTTTGGATGCGCAGCAGATATTGCAGCGGGCAGGTATTAAGCCGCAGTTTATTCAAGACTCTATTCCCGAGTTTGTCTTATACTGGCAAGAGCGCGGTGATGCGCATAAAACGTGGAATACTAAGTTTATTCAACACGTGCGACAACAGTGGGCGCGTTATTCCTCTTCGCTAGAACACTCATCGATGCCAACCCGTATCAGTGCAGATTGGCAGCCAGATAACGACTGTTATGATATTCTGGCAATGGCACACATCGATGTGAATTATGCGAAAAGTTTGATCGGTGAATTTGTTTTATATTGGCGTGATTCCAATCAGTTGCAAACCAGTTGGAATAGTAAATTTTTACAGTATGCTAAGCAGCAATGGGCAAGGCAGTTAAACCAAGGCTCTCAAACAGGTGGCAACTATGCAAAATCAGGAACTGCTCAATCAAGTAACTCAACAGCTTCAGCGAGTCTCGACCAGCTCCTCGATAACGACTGGTGATCAAGAGGCGCCGGCTCGTAAGTTAGATGACCATCAACGAGATGCCATTAATCAGGTCTTTGCCTTACTGCGTTTTAATTATCACAATCAATTTCTAAAAGCCTTTCCAGATTTAGAAACAGTCAAGCTCGCAAAACAATTGTGGGCTCGTTTGTTGGTAGATTACCCCGCCGAAACGATCATGTTTGCCGCCGAGCAAGTCGTTAAGCAGCAAAAGTTCTTACCCAATGTGCATGACATGATTGAATCGTGTCAGTCTTCCGCGCATAAACTATTGGGTATGCCAGATGCGCATTCAGCGTACATAGAAGCGTGCCGTGCGCCCTCGCCTAAAAAAGAATACAAATGGTCTCACCCGGCGGTTTATTATGCCGGTCGCGCCAGTGATTGGTTCTTCTTAGCAAACTCGGTAGAAGCAAAGGCGTTTCCAGTATTTGAGCGTAACTATGCAATGCTAATGGAAAGAGTCGCTGCAGGAGAAAGCATCGAAATCGAATTACCAAAAGCCTTACCCGAGCATGTTGAAATACCGATCGAACGCAAAGACCTACAGAAAAAAATGAAGCAACTGCTGAAGGATTCGGGGCTTTAATACTATCTATTCAAGGCAATGTCATAGCGCAATGTCTTATTTGATATAGCGGATATTCTTAATCTGGTATTGGGCTCTAATGTGCGCTCACTATTAATTAGTTGGTTTTTTAACGAAGCTAACCGGCTCTCCTACTTCAATATAACTCACTAATAATGCGTCATTGAATCATCGTTAATACGAGTATTAAGCATGAAAAAAAGATTTGCTAATCCGTTAAAAAATATCTCTGATCAATTTGAAAAAATGATTAATGGACGGCTGTGGCTGAAGGTCATGCTGGCGTTAGTTCTTGGGGTATTGGCTGGGATTTTATTAGGACCAGACTTGGGCTTAGTCTCAGCGGCTGCGGTAAAAACAATTACGTCTTGGTTGGCACTGCCAGGGCAAATATTTTTAGCGGCCATTCAAATGATTGTTGTGCCCTTGGTCGTCGCATCGATCGTGCTAGGGTTAGCCGCCAACAATAACCCAGCCGCAATGAAAAAGAATGGACTTATCGCGATCACATTTATTTTTCTGTCGACGGCCATTGCCGCTGCTATTGGAATCTTCTTGGCGTTAAATATTCAGCCAGGTCACTTTGTTGATGCATCTTCTTTGATCGAATCCGGTGTTGCGGAAGGAGCAAATGTTGTGGCTAAAGGCTTCCCTGCTGCTTCAGAGTTGCCTAGTAAGGTCTCAGGGTTAATTCCTAAGAATCCTTTAGCGTCGATGGCTACCGGAGAAATGCTACAGGTTATTTTATTCTCGGCAGTACTGGGTGCAGCCTTAATATCGATACCTGCTCAACAATCAAAACCTTTATTTGATCTTTTTAGTGCCTTGCAAGAAGTAAGCTTACGTATCGTATCTTGGGCAATGTTGCTAGCGCCTTTGGCTGTATTTGGTTTAATAGCACAGCTAGTAGCGAATCTTGGAATTGAAGTTTTAGCAGGCATAGCGATTTATGTATTTACGGTCATATTAGGATTGTTGATTGTCGCATGTATGTATTTTGCTGTTGCCAAGGTAACGTCTGGGCAACCTTTGAAAGTTTTTTTCATTAACGTAAGAGAGCTGCTGCTATTGGCATTTTCTACTAGTAGCTCTGCTGCGGTAATGCCAATATCGCTTAATGTCGTAGAAGAAAAATTAAAAGTAAAACCAGAGATATCCCGCTTTTTAATTCCACTTGGCGCGACCATTAATATGACAGGTACCGCAATGTACCAAGGTGTCGCGACTGTTTTTCTTGCGCAAATTTTTAACGTAGATCTTAGTTTATTTAACTATGTATTTATCGTAACAATGGCCGTCGCGGCCTCGATTGGTTCGCCGGCAACGCCAGGGGCGGGAATTATTATTTTAAGCATGGTTTTAGAAGGCGTTGGTATTCCGGCTGCAGGCATCGCGATTATTTTAGGGGTCGATAGAATATTAGATATGTGCAGAACGTCGATCAACGTACTGGGTGATGTTGTTGCGTGTACCACAGTGCAATATTTCTCTCCGCAAGGCGCCTCTGTAGAAAAACACAGCGAAGGAAGTTAGTAAGTGATGGAAAAAATAACGCAATTATTTTCAGCGGATAATGAAATGATCATTCTTACGTTGGTTCTATTAGGAATAATCACCGTATTATTTTCTTTAAATCATTTCTTGCGGGAATACTGGGAATCAAGAAGGTTTCAATTTCAACTAACCATGTTAGTGCTCAGCTTATTATCGTGCGTTTTGGTTATCATTGTACTGCCGATTAATGAAACATTACGCGGAGAGTTATTAACCTTATTTGGCGTGCTATTAAGTGCTTCGATTGCTTTTTCTTCAACAACGTTTATTGGCAATATTCTTGCGGGTTTTATGTTGAAGGTGATTAAAAATATTAAACTTGGCGATTACATAACGGTGAACGATGTAACAGGGCGAACAACCGAAATGAGCTTGCTGCATATTGAGGTTCAAACCGAGCAAAGTGATTTAGTGACCATTCCTAATACGGTCATGGTGACGCAGCCGGTTAAGGTAGTCCGCTCGACAGGCACTATTATCTCGGTGGATATTTCACTGGGTTATGATGTGCCGCGCTCAAAAATATCTGAGTTATTATGCTTAGCGGTTGAAGATGCAGGGCTCACTGATAGCTTTGTGCAAATTAGAGAATTGGGCGATTTTAGTGTGACGTACCGAGCTGCAGGACGCATCACTGATACATCAGCGTTATTGTCGATTAAATCGAACCTGTATGGTGCAGTACTCGACCGTATGCATGGAGCAAAAATAGAAATTGTTTCACCTAACTTTATGAATACGCGTACGGTACAAGACGTACAGATGATCCCTAAGAGCCAAAAGCATGCACCGAAAGATAACAACAACGGCAGTGTAGAAAAAATAATTTTTGAAAAAGCAGAAAAGGCATCAGCAATTTCTAATATTCAGACAGAAATTGAAAAGCTTGCGGCGCAACTAGGAAATAAGGAAGAGCCGGTTAGCGAAGAGCAAAAGAAAAGTGCGGTGGCAAAACTTGAACAGCTCAAAGTAGAGCTAAAAATTAAAGAAGAGCTGTTACTGGAAGATGAAGTAACGTCAGAAGAGGAGATCGAGCCAGAGGATCAAATAAAGCCTAAGGATCGATCCTAAACTTTAGTTAAATAAGATGAGTAGCCAGAGGGCTTACTCATCATCATCCCAATTACCTTCGTAACCGGCCGCTAAATTCTCAAAGCGCGTATATTTACCGACAAACGCTAAACGGTCAGTACCAATTGGGCCGTTACGGTGTTTACCGGTAATGATCTCGGCAATGCCTTTGTCGGGAGTATCTTCGTTATAGACTTCATCACGATAAATAAAGGCGATGATATCCGCATCCTGCTCGATTGCACCTGATTCACGTAGATCTGACATCACTGGGCGTTTATTAGGACGTTGCTCCAAGGAACGGTTTAGCTGAGACAGCGCAATGATCGGGCAGCTGAATTCTTTTGCGATGGCCTTCATACTACGAGAGATTTCAGAGATCTCTTGCGAACGGCCTTCTGACGGCCCTGAGACACGCATTAACTGCATATAATCCACCATCACAAGCGCAAGGTCGTTATCGTTCTCGCGATATACCTTACGACAGCGTGCGCGCATATCTTGTGGGGTTAATGCGGGGGTATCATCAATGTACAGAGGCAAATCTTTTAATATATTTACCGCAGACGAAAGGCGAGGCCAATCG
>OJEO01000331.1_pt1 | contig 18939 bp, 12 predicted proteins | sample 1593621 | NCBI WGS metagenome assembly OJEO01 (sample SAMN05416875, study PRJEB24817) | seawater metagenome | isolation source: Sea water | place: Canada:Atlantic | collected 2013-11
CGTTCAAACGGAATGGGTGGTCACGATGGTGCGGAATACGCATTTACTGCGCAACACGACAGTAATCGGGTCACGAACCACAAAATGGTGCCTGATTCAGTTCCCTTTTGGACTGGACTATTACTAAGCACCTCTTCTTTGCTCTCGTGACAGCGTTGTACAAGAGCCGCCTTTTCTGATCATCCGAGTAGCCTGAAACAGCCGCGGGCCAAAGCACTATCACATTATCGAATTCACGATTCTTCGCGCCATGGACTGTCATCGCTCTGATTTTTTTATCATGCGTTACTTGGTCGCGCCTCTTCCTCTGAGCAAACGATTTCCGAATCCGCATCGTGATTTCATCTTTCGAGAATTCCTTCCTATCTGAACAGCGGCTCATTTTCTCGAGCCAATGATCTAAATCCGAAGATACTGAAGGCTCTCCTTGGTTTTGCATAATTTGACGAACAGTTTCGGCTGACATCGTCTGCATTAGAGGGAGATTTTGGATGAACTCTTCTGTGAGCTTCGAATTAGGTTTTTCGCTGAGGATTTTGTGTGGCCCATTTTTCTTTTTCGTGGTGTTTTCAGACGCCCAGGAGATCGTACCGTCCGAGTAGCTTCCGATAGCAGGTGTAATTATTGCCGTGGACAGTCCGCGTCCGTACCAACCAATTTGATTGCTGAGCCAAGTCCCGGCAAGCCCTTTGTTGAAACCCTCAGCGATGCGGAACATCTTCCCACTTTGTAGGTCTTGGCCCGATCGAAGCGCTGTTGCCGCAGCAAGTAGCTCCGGTTGTGTGGTTCTGTGAGACACTGTTAGCTCGCCAATTTCAGCGCTCCGATCTATCCAAGAACATGCCGGATTGGGTTTCAGGTTCTCATCGAGGCACTGAAACTCGTCGGCAGCAATGTATAGTTCAACGCTGTGTGCGATTGATTCGAAAATTTCGAGTCGATTGACTGTGAGATCTTGTGCTTCGTCCAGTATGACGTAAGGGTATGTGTTCGCTATCCACTGCTGAACATAATCGAATCTCAGCAAAAGGCCTGCCACGTAGCAAATCCATTCATATTCGTCCGGATCTACGCGCGCGCAGCCGAGATCTAAGGCTAATTCCCTCCAACGATTCACTATCCTCCACGCGAAGCTGTCAATAGTCATGCATTCATAGCAACGTCTCATTGCGGGAATATCCGAGAGGCGCGCCTCAAGTCGTCTTCGCGAACCATGCATAAAAGTGAGAGCAAGTACTTTTTGTCCTTGTTTGAGGGGCTGAAGGCCAAGCTGGTGCTCTACTGCCTCCATTAAATTATGCGTTTTCCCTACCCCCGCACCCCCAATGAAAGCCTTTGCACTCATGGGTTAAATTCCCAAATCCCAGTTTGCGATCTCTCGAAAAGTGGCGATGGTTCGTTGGCGCATGCTGCGGCTAACGCGCCAAACAATTTCGTTGCTCTCTCTCTGGCAAAATCGGAATTTGCGATAGCGTCAGCAACACTCTCATAGAAAACGAGATCCATTTTTTTCTTTAGCAGGCGCGCTACTACGTCTCCTATAGTTGAAAACTGCTCGCTTGTAGTTTGATCAAAGACGACAGAGTGCCTTGTGGATCTGCTTTGAAAATCCACCCAACCGCATCTTCTATAGTAGCGCCCTCTTCCCAGCAGATAATTGAAAAAGGTTTTGATTCTGCACGTAACAGGGTCTGCTGGTATCTTTTTCCATCTAGGTCCCCATCAACCAAGCAGCAGATTTTCTCGTGACATCCATCCAACTCTTGAAAGGTTTCCACAACTTTCGCGTCTTCAGTAGGCAAGACACCAACTTTGAGATTGAAAGTAGAATCCATACTTTCTGACCAACCGTTCAGGAGCATTAATGGCCGCAATATGAGTTTTAGTAAGTAAAACTCAGTCTTACCTTCAGGAATTAGGACATGTGGATGCATTAAAGCAGAGAGAACATCCGTTCGACTTTGTTGATAGAACTTCCTCTTCCAGTTAGGTGTATCGGAACCGAGACTATTCTTTAGAAATGGTACTGATTTTAAGATTCCCCGTTCATTTCGAAGCAATAGAACCGCCTTCGGGGAAGCCATAGCTGCGACTGCTGGTGAGTGGGTCGTGATAAACGTTTGCGAAGACAGCGCTTGGATTCGATGAACAATTTGTTGCTGTGTTGCTGGAGGGAGGTGCAATTCAGGCTCTTCCAACGCCATCACGAAGTTCTCAGAATTAGCATCACGAACTCGTCCCAATTCCAAGAGCAACAATAAACCTTGGAGTGATACAAGGCCACTTCCTTGCCTAGCGGTCGGCACACACAATTCTTCATCGGTCGAAAAGTGGGAAACAATTGTCTCCATTACAGATCGGCTATCTGTTCTTGTTAGGCGCAATTTGAGTTTTGGTGAGTTATTAACAGATCGTCCAATTTCGGCGTTGACTCGTGAGATCAGTCCGCTGATATTCGGATCGCTCTCAATTGGATTAGATGGGGTTCTAACTCTATCCCTCTCCGCGATAATAGCCTCTGAGGGTTGAGCTGCTGCTGTGTTTAAAGTCCTTCGGAAAAGCTCACTACTCCAGGACAGCACTTTATCCCATGTGCGATTGGCTCTTACTAAAAAGAAGCCCAGTTCTGAGATTAGTCTCGGGGGGATGGTCTGAGGATTGTCATCCAAGAAGGGATCTATTGGGTCTGAATAGTCATGAAAGTATCTGGCAAGTTCGACTGTCAAACTTGTCTGATCAAAATAAGCCTGGGCTGCTATCTGGCAACAAAGCAACCATTGATTTTTTTCTGGTGATGGATGGATCTCACTCGTTTCTAGGTCAAGCCATTTAGGTACGGCCCTACCATCTCGAAACCAATTAGGATTACTTTCAACTGAATTGTTCTTAAAATCAGTGATCGTTGCAATTATCTTAATTCGATCGGTCGACTGTGGGTTCGAGCCATAGAAATCGTGTTCGCTCAGATCTCTCACAAGCCTGTCGCGTCCAGCGATCAGTGCAAGAGCCTCAATAATCGTCGTCTTTCCAGTGTTGTTCGTACCAACCAAAACCGGATGGTCTCCAAAAACAATCTCTCCACTCTTGATACCACGAAAGTTTTCAATTTCAAGCTTTGCTATACGCATCAAAATCCCCTGCTTTATTATTCCTTTGACGGCCGAGCCAGCCTGTATAAAGTGCTTCCCTGTTTGCTTATAGCGGTAGAGACGAGGTTTTCCGTTTGCATTTTCTGAAGTGTTACTCGTATGTTCTGAAAGTCATATCGTTTGAGTGCTTCAAATCCGGGCTGCTTGGCACCCCAGGCGCGAATTCGCCTTGGTGAAAATGCTATTGGTGAAAAATAATCAAGGAAGCGAAGGAGTAAAGCGCGTAGCTCGTTGCCTTGAAGCATTTCGTGAATCTCGGCAAGTTCATCGCTTTGGCGAACACGATCCTCAAGGGCTTCAACCTGTTCAGCAAGAAAACTGATTTCTTCGGCGTGCTCAGATGCTTGGGTATTCAGAACTTGCTCAAACTCTACTCCACCAATTTTGGTAACTCTTAAACCAAGTTTTGCCCAAGGCATCCAAGCTAACAGCAGTCCTACGATCGACATGGTGAAAATTGTTGGGACACCGAAGTCACTGGGCGGAGCAAAAGTTTTAGGTTGCTCTATGTAGAGCCAGGTGAACCACACACAGGAAATAACCAGCGCTACGCAGAAGATTGTGACGACCACCTTCAGCAGAATTGGCAACTTATAGGATGTTGATGATAATAACTCCTGTTCTGGTAAATCGTATGCAACTTTATCCATTATTGAATCGTTCTCCAGACCTGCCCTATTCTAGAGCTTCAAATGTTTGTGAGGGGTTGTTAGCAAGAAGACTAATCCCAGTGGTTCCCATCACGGAGATCAGATCCTTTTGGTAACACAACAGCCTCTGGGATTCCTTCCAGGGATGCCCAGCTTCGGTTAAATGTTTGCACGGTTTCCTCAAAGTCCCAAAGCTGGTCAGTTGAAGCGTTGGGCCGAAAGCTATGCAGTCGAACGCATGAAACCATTTTTTCTGTGGTGAACCCTGGAATCGATTCCATTACTTTCTCTGTTCTCCTCTGCTCAACTCTGTTGCCTTCCAAGGTTTCCACAGCGATATGAATGATTGACTCTTTGTCCGTCGGGACTTGTCTTACTGCGGCGGCCAATAGGTTTTTGATGTCTCGAGCTTTCTTTTCGATCGCCGCTTCCGCATCTACATTTCTTGAGATTCCACAAGCCCAGTCAACATCTTCAATATAACAACCAAGAATGTTCGAATCGCAATCTGCGATTTGGCTGCTTCGAGCGAAAATTTGAACGGTCACATTATCGGAGGGCAATGCCCAGTCCCCACCAAGCAATTGATTGAGCGTTGGAGAGTTTTGCTTAACTCTATTTTGCGAAAAGTGCCTCTTGACGGAATACCAGTCGATCTGACGCGCTGCAATAGTGGCTTCCGGGCCATCAAAAATAACCGCTTCGTTGCTGGCTAAAGGAAGTTCTTTCTCAAATACCTCTTTGAGAAAATCGTCTGGTAATAAATTTACTTCCGTGTGTATATCGCACTTAAACCAAAGTTTTTGTTGGTTTTTTAGCACCACTTCTCGAGCAGTATCCCATCGACGCAGGAATTCATTTCGCTCATTTTCTGCATAATCTGAGCGTCTAGACTGACGTTTGCACTCAACAAAAATTTCACGCCCTTCCTTCTTCACCATTAGGTCAGGCATCTTTTGGCCTGGTGCTTCTGGAAGGAACTCTACATCCCACCCTTCTGCTGCATAGGAAAAGGCGGTTAATAGCTCAAAGATAAGCCCATCTGGCTGTGACTTAAATTTTCCAAGAAGTTCTTCAAGTTTTACGTCAAGACCTTTGATCTTTCTTCGGTAGGCAACCTTTTTACCAAGGCTTGATATGAACGGAAGATTCCTAGCTGCTTGATTCACGTCTTGGCAAAGTGGATCGTCTAGCGCTTGTTCAGCGAGAAAGATATACCAACCGATTTCGTCATCCCTCACCCGTATGGATTTCGCGCTCGCCAAATCGAGCCTCGTCGGGATGTCATTCAAGAAAGATATAATTTTGGCTCGTCGTTCGGCCCAATCTTTGTCTGATAACCGCTCTTTGAGCAGATCTAAGCCTGCCCTCAGTGCCTTGTCCGATTCGGGATCTCTGCCTCCCATTGCTTCTATTAGTAAAGCTTTTTTGCGAGCTATCGCTGATTCCTTTCTTTCTCTTCTCGAGCCCCTGCGACGTGCTTCACCCATCCTTCGATCCTTGCAACATTTTTTTATATCGAATTATTTATTTCCGCTATGTCGATTGAGAATAACCGGAACCTGACCGGCAAACTTGCCAAAGTCAAGGTACAGTAGTCAGTGAGCAGCTGCCAAAAAGAATGGGTTCACGGTTGGTCAAGATTCAGCGACCGTGGCACCTTTTATACTTCAAACCACTACCACAGGGGCATCGCTCGTTTCGGCCAATTTTTCCAGTGAACTGCTTTTGAGACAAATGATCAGCCTGGGCTTCGCCTGCCCTACTCATTCGTTGGCCGATCCGCTCCGCAGCGGCGAAAATATGAGCGTTACCTATGGTCTTCACTGAGGGTGGGTCGATCTCGAAGTATTGGGCGTTCTCATAGTTAGTAGCGTTACCGACCTCTACATATATGCCTAAAGCTGTCGATGTTTTTGCGTAAAGTGCCGAGGCAGCTGCCTGATCTTTGATTTTCTGCCAGTTGGGGATGTGATTTGAATTCTGCATCCAGAGAAATAACATCTGGTCGCTGTCAGTAAATGCAAAATACCGCTCAGGGTGTTTCCCCAGTGTCTCGCGAACCTCTGAAAGTCGGCTAGCGAGATCTTTTCGTCCTTGTTCACCGTAATCGCGTATGAGGCTGTCAGCCTCGAGCCAACGAGGTTTGCGGCTAGTGTTGATCGCCTCCAAAAGCTTGACTAATTCGTTCGGAAAATCCTGAACTGGAATTTCATTAGCTTCCCAATTCTGTCCCTCGAAGTATTTATCGATTACCGCGCTCATACCATCCCAGACGACCAAATTGGTGTCGTCGTCTCCGAGTTGCTCAGCGATGTCCTTGTCGAATCGATTACGGGTTACGTAAGCCCCAAGATGATCAAACTCATCAAACAGATGCGCATGCTTTATCCCAGCGACCGCCTGTCGAACCTCCATGTAGTGAGAGAACAGCCCGGCTGTGGGTAGGATGCGTTTCAGTACGAATAGATCATCAATGGACATCGAAATGAAGGCGTGCTTCTGAAGAAGAGGCTTTATCTCGGGTAAGTCCTTGCAATATGTCGAAAAAGGCGAAAATGATTCCACGGTCAGCCCTATCGGAATCATTACTCGATAGTCTGAGCGTCTGACACGACCGATTTCCTCGTAGTTGCCGTCTTTCAGTCTGTAGAGAGATACTTGGTCCGCAGAATTCAAATAATTAAAGAAGCGTTCACATTGCTTGTAGGCCTTTATTACAAGGTCCTTTATTGATTGGGCATGACGTTTAAAGTCCAAGGCAGGTGAAGCGATGGTAGCAGCTGCCCCCGCTTTGGCTTCGACCAGGTAGAGGACATCATCAATGAGAATTAAGGTATCGTTTTCCACCCATTGCTTGGTGACTGGATCTTTGTAATACACCTCGTTGTATACGGTGGCACCAGGAAGCTGGTCAGACAATATGTCCAAGAACGCCGCCTCGCTCATTATCTTTTGGCGCTCCTTGAAGCACTCTTTGTAGTCTGGCTTCCGCTCCAATAGTTTGAAGAGTAATGACCGGTATCCCGCATCCCGGATAAAGCATGGGTCGATGGCGAAATATTCTGAGTCAAGTTGGACCAAGGGCTTTTTGCGAGCCGGAAGAGTTCTGAAGGGTGTTCCTGAAAAGTCACCTTCTGCAAAAAACTCGGTCTCTTCGCCCCTCTCATAGGCCAAGTCTGACAAAAGATCCGTTGGTAGATCCGTGTGTCGACTGACGTTCGCGATACCACCCCGCAGCATATCCTCCATAGCGAGGCGGGCAGCCATGGCCTTTTCACCATTATCTGTGACCCAATCTTCCATCACCTCTTCGAGGGGTTTTCCTTTATCGATGGCATATTGTGTAGCGGCTTCGTGTTGTTCGCGCATCACCAAAATTGCATTTGTTTGGCCTGTGCGCGTAGCGTCTGCAATATCCTGGAAACCCTTAGCAATGTCAGTTGCCCCGACACCATAAATCTCTGTTAAGACATCGTCGTGAGGAGCAAGAACGTAGCGATAGAATTCGTTTTCCAAAACCTGATAACGATTACCTCGTAGGAGAACCCATGATGATTTAGCTCGAAATTCCAATTCCGCAGTATTTGGGCCAAATTCTTGATTGCCTGTATCTGCGGAGGAAGCTATCGCAAAAAGCATGGATTGTTCTCTCAATTTGCGGCTCAGATCGAACAGCTCAGTACATCGAGCTTCGTCAAATTGGCACTCACCTGTAGCTTCATCAGATGCCAGAACAGCGTGCACATACTCAAGCAGAAACTGGGACTGATTTATCTCATTTTTCTGACCTTCCGAATGGTCCCCCTCTACACTTTTGCCATCCATGTCTCCAGCGGCCATTAGGCGCTGAGCATAGATATATCCAAGCAGATCTTGAGGTGGCATTCCGAATATAATGGCGCGCATCTCACTAGCGATCTGCGTCATCTCCTTCAATGCCGTGGTTGCAACTTCTTTTCTCTTTTCTTCGGAAGTCAGTGACATCAATGATGTATCTGGCAAAGCAAAGTCTCCATCGGACGAATTCTGCTACTCAAAGAGTGAAGATAGCATGGCAAAGTAAGGCGTATTGGATCGATCAACTGGTCATCAGGGCGTATACACCAATTCAAGCCAGCCACGGATTTGATGTCGTTTGCTTAGAAAATGCATGCCCACGCATAAAGGACTTGCAAACGTCCCAACGCTGGGTTGTTTGTCGGTGCCCCGGCAGCAGTGTAAAACCGGTTTGAACTTCCCCAAGTCTTTAATCCAACGGCTTCCTCTTGGTGACCTTTACAACGTGAGTGTTGCTGAAGGAAGCCCCTGCGTCCGTTATCTTCAGGCGCTGTCAGCGTCCTTAAGGTTTGCTAAACGAATTACCCAACCTTCCGGGGTCATCGCAGTTGGAACGTTATTAAACGCTTCCGCATGTTCACGAACCACCCTTGTTACAAAGTCGGTCGCATCGACCATCCTCTTGCTAGTCTGTAAAAGGAGCTTCCAAGCCACGTTGGGGTATGTCGTCCTGAATTGTTCATCTGTGTACTTCAAGAGGCAGAGCCTTTCATTTTCAGATAGATGAATAGAGGGCTGATCCTGGCGTGACGATTTCATTTCAACGAGCAAGAGTCGAAGCTGCCCATCGTATTGGTCAAAATCCAAGTAGTCGTAGCCCAGCCCATCCCAACGGTTAGCAAGGTGTAGGATGGTCTGCCACTTTTCTTCCGTGCAAGGTAATTGAGGGAGGCTAATACTTTTCAGCAGTTGAGAATTAGATTCTGAAAGGCGTGCATATTCCTCGCCCACCATATCCAGCAACTTTTCCTGCTCTTGCGGGCCGAGTGCAGACGCCCTCTTTGCTGCGTGAATTGTGCTGAGCTTCTCAGCAAGTTTTCCGCTTCTTGATTTGTTGAGTTGTGCCGTTATCCGCTCGTCCTCAGAAGACACCTCGAAAATCCGTTCAGGGTATTGCCGAGACCGTCCCAGAGGTTTTATCTCCGTAAGGTCCAATTCAGAGATCGGTGCTGTCTGGGGCTTCAGACCCAATTCCTCTGCTTCCCGTTCTGATTTTCGAAGTTCGCCATCTAAGCGGCCTATCAAGCCGTTGAATTCCTCTTCGGTTATCCCAAGCTTCGTCAGGATCCATTGTAGAGGATCAAAATCGTATCTAAATCGTACTGGGTCTTCTTGGATTAGGGATATCCACTGTGATTCATCGAAATCGCCAAACGCTTCTGTAGCGGCCAAATGCTTCAGATGTTGACTTACAAAGTCCAGCAGCCGGATCTGATTTACAGATTCGGGGTTCAAAGGACTTAGATGAGCGCGAAATTCACCTGGTAGCATCTTCTTAATATGATCAAAGCCGATTCCGCAGTTTTTCAGAAGTGTTTGATCCCGCCAATTAGCTTTCGAGAGTTCGACGCCCGTGACTGCTGACAGTCTGCTGATCAGAGATTCGAGCTTTTTCTCGGGTAGCCACTGTTCAATGACCGCCCGGGCGTCGGCAACAGCATTATCGGAGAGATCAAAGACTTCGAGGGATTCAGCTGAATCGATAATTTGTTTGAAGTGGACAGCTAATTGGGGACGACGGAATACCTCTTCGGCAAACCACTCACTTATCCGGTGTCTGAATTGACGAGAAGTATGGTCGGCGGAGCGCGAAACATAAAGAGTCAAATTTCTTTTGGAATCGGGCCTTAACGGCTCCCACAACAATTCAGCTTCGGAGAGAAGGGTCGATGTTGATCGCAGCTCTACTTGGTCAGTTCCTAGCTTTTCATCTTGTTGAGCGTACTCACCTTCCCAAACAACGAGCGTTTGCCAGCGCTTCTGGAGCGTCGATTCATCAACTTCTGCCAGGCCGGGCAAATCCCCATAACAGGCAAAGGCAAGAAAATTCGGCAGGTATTCATTCTCAAGCAAGCGGCGGATGGAATCACTTTCAACGAATTCTGAACCGACTGTGATTGGGCTTTTCAACGAGACCTGATGAACTCGATCAAGCCTAGATGCAAGAGTTCCTAAATCTCCGTTGGCAAGCCAAAAATAGTGCTCGCCATCTCCTATTCTAGTTTTGGTTTTTCTGAAGGCCTCTGGTATGTACCAAACGCTGTCAGATGGACCTGCGATTCCTCGGCGGCGAGATTTACTCTCCTCGTAAAAAAGAGGAATTCTCTCCAATAGATCAGCCGATACTCTATGCTCTGACCTAAGGAGCACTCTATTGATTTGTTTGATTAGTTGACGGTAGACAGACCTTGTTGCCCCAGATATATGCGGGTCGTTTCTGCACCCATGGGCGATATTCTCCAGCGTTCCAATTAGCTTCTCCGGATCATCCGTTTGATCGACAGAGCGCACCCCTAGCTTGTCTAGAAAAGATTTTTCTAGGAGAGAAACCGAGTCGGAATCGATTATTGGAAAGCCCTGGACATTCCCCTGCACTACACCAAGATAGGTCTTAGAAGGCTCAATAAAACCTACTGCGCCCGAAGATACCTCTAGCCAAGGTTGATTGGCTTTTTCGTTTAACGCCCTGCTGACACCTTGTCTTTGGTAGTCGCTACTCATCCACACGTCGCAAGATTCTGCGAGTAGTGTCAAAGCTTTTGGTCTGGATTCGGGATTGTGGTCTATCACAGGTATCTGCCACTGGCCGATCGCCCCTTTCGAGACGAGTGGAACCACATCCCACACCCCCCAATATTTCAGAATACTAAGGTAATTAGAGCCGAGAATTTCTTCGCAGGCCCTCTCATCAATTTGGCTTACTCGTTCCAAATCCAGACACTCTGGTAGCGTCGAAAAGTAGCTGGTCGTGAAGGAGTCGCTCACAGGAGCCCAGGAGCCCGAGGGTAAAACCGGAACTAGCAATCTCTGGGAGGGAAAGACTTCATCCTTCCCAAGGAATCGCCAATTTGTATGCCTCAGTGAACCTTCATCCGGATCTGGAGCATAAATGTCGCGAGCTGCTTCTAAAAAACGACGCTTCGAGGCGTCAGAAGGGGTATCAAGCTGGCCTCTGACAATTGCACGGAGGATTGAGGTAGCGTCATATTCGGCCCAAACTGGCAAGCCCCCGACATCCTAGACACCTGATAGCTTTGTGAAATACTGCTTTTCGAAGTCCACGGGGGACAGCCCACCGTTATTGCCGTGCCGGCGAACCGGGTTATAGAACATTTCAATGTAATCGAAGATATCCTGCCGGGCTGTTTCCCGATCCTTGTAGATTTTCCGTTTCACTCGTTCACTCTTGAGCAACGAGAAGAAGCTTTCGGCAACCGCATTGTCGTGACAGTTTCCGCGACGGCTCATGCTGGGTTTCAATTGGTGGTCTTTCAGGAAGTCTCTCCATTCACGGCTGGTGTACTGCGAGCCTTGGTCTGAGTGAATCAGGACCTCCTGTTTCGGTCTGCGCCTCCAGGAAGCCATCAGCAAGGCGTCCATAATCAGGTCCGTCGACATCCGTGGCTTCATAGACCAGCCCACAATTTGCCGGGAGAACAGGTCCAGAACAGTAGCGAGATACAAGAAGCCCTCGTGAGTCCGAATGTAGGTAATATCAGTCACCCATCGCTCGTTTGGCTTCTGAGCCTCAAAATCGCGATCCAGATGATTGGGCGCGACATGAGCGGGTTCTCCGCCGTAATAGCCTTTGTGACGTTTGTAGCCGCGCTGAGCACGAATACCTTCCGTCTTCATCAATCGGTACACCCGATTTTTGCTGCATCTCTCGCCGAGGTCTTTGAGATCCAGGGTGATATTTCGGTACCCGTAAACGCCACCACTTTCGAGCCAGGCCTGCTTGATCAATCCCACCAAGCGACGGTTGGCCTTGGCGCGAGGGCTTTCCGGTTCATGCAGCCAGGCATAAAAACCACTGAAGTGGACTCCCAGCACTCGGCACATCACACGGACTTGAAATTCACTCTGGTGAGCCTTGATGAAGCGATACTTTACTTGGACTCTTTGGCAAAGAACGCTGCGGCCTTTTTTAGTATGTCGCGCTCCTCACTGACCCGGCGCAACTCCGCTCTCAGCTTACGCAGCTCATCCTGCTGCTCACTGATCTGTTGATGTTGACTGCCAGCATTACCGTACAGCTTGATCCATTTGTGCAGACTGGCCGAGGTAATCCCCAGCCTCCGACACACATCGGTCACTTTGTAGCCACGCTCCGTGACCTGTTTGACCGCCTCAATCTTGAATTCCTCGGAGTAACGCTTTCCGCTCATTGCCAACACCTGTAGATTTGCGTTTAGTGTAACGCTATGAGGCGTCTACTGTATCGGGGGCTTGCCAGCTACACCTCAATAATGAGAGAGACCGTTGTTTTCATCAACCACGGTGAAAGCAATGGCAAATCAGCCTTCAAGGAAGCCATTGAAAAACGGGCCAGCCAACGAAAACCAAGTGACCGAAGGGTTTCCGATATCCAGGTAGCCAACGGACAATGGTTTAACCTGGATACCCGGTGTTACGAGGATGGCCCAAGGCCCGAAGAAGAGTTGAAGAAAGCGATGTTCGAGAAGGGGCTGAGCGCAGAGGATGTAAAAAAATTGATCGAGCAGCTTTCATAGTCGACAAGTATGAAGCAGACTTGCGTTAAACTCGCATTTTAATTGGTGTTTTAAGTGAGTGGCTAAGCCTTTTACCACTCACCTCTCTGCCGAAAACAAGGACGGAATCATGAAGGCTGCACCAGAGCCACCCAACCTCGATAACAGGGTCGAGTCTTTTTTTGTCGACGAAAATGCCAACTTCTTCCGCCCATTGGTGGGGCGCTATCGAGAGGTCGTGGTTTCGTGCCTTCGTGAATTGTATTCCCGGCTGTACAGCTGGGATGCTGACTACAACGTGCACCTTAACCGAGAAGACGTCCTGACCATTTTTCAAGGTGCGATAAGCCGTACGGCGATACTTGATAGCGATCCAGATATGGATGCTTCTGATGAGACAGATGACAACCTTTCTGTTCAGGATCGGGCCGGAAAAATATTGAGAAGACTGATGGAGTGCGGATGGATTACCGACTATATGGATTCGGTGACTATGCGGAAGTCCTATCAGCTATCCCCCACAGGTAGGCGCTTTTGTGCTCCCTTTGTTCGAGATTTTGAGGAGTTACTGCCGCAAACCAAGAACACCCGAACCACCCTTTCTCTACTCAATAACTTCTATAATTCCGTCCTGACGGACAAACCAAATCCTCAGGATCTGTTGTTCGCTGTCCATAGCTCAAGCAAGGTAGTCATTGACCTCAATAGCCTGATTGAAGAGTTGGACGAGAAAAAGCGTTACCTCATTAAAGTCGTCAATAAAGACCTCGAAGAAGCGAAGCAAGCCGGAGACGACATCATGGGGTATGTCCGTAACCGTCTCGTCCCTGAGCTGCGAACCCGAATTAAAACCGACTCGATCGAACGGTATAAGAGCGAAATCCTCGGCATCATCGACAGGCTCCATGCCCTACCAAACGATAAGAAGGCGCTCATCGAACGAGCCCTTCGCAATGAGACATACAGAGAGCGCCTTCCTGGCAACCCAGCATCAATCCTTTTATGGGCTTTGGATACGATTGACACCTGCCTCAATAAAGCCTGCGAACTTAAGGTTCCTGAGCTTCGACACCAAGCTGACTCTTTCATGCGCCGAATGCAGTTGCTCATAGACCACTTGACCACCATTTCCTACGGAGAGCACGAACACGAGTCGATCTTCAAAGTAGTCAGCGAACTCAAGACTATGGCCGAAGAAGACTTCAACAGCGTCCTCGACGGCAGCCTTAATGATCTTGGGCATGTACGAATGGGGCTTATTAACCCAAGTAAGGTCAGGCTTCCAATTCAGCACGAAAAGCAGGTGATCGACGATACAGTCACGGAGCCCGTCGAGGAAACCCCTGAACAGAAGCGACAGCGATACATCCTGAATGCGCTCGAGAGACTATTCGCAGTGAATACCACCAGGATTCGGGAAAGCGCGATCAAAGAGTTAGCGAATGGGCGAAAACTCCAGGCCAGCGATGTGTTAATTGGCGATGTGGACTCGTTGCTTTTTGTGCTAAACGGTCCGGTAGTAGGCAGCATTGCCAATGAGAAGAACGACTTTATGGTGCACCCAGTTGGTCAGACTTACGAAAATCCCTACCTGATTGCCGATGATTACGAGATTGAATACGTTGGACCCGAGCTAAAGGAGTTTGAGGCGCGGCATGATTGACTACATAGACAAGGAATTGAAGCAGGCCAATGCCGATTTGTCCGACTTCCGGCGCATCGTCAATCGGCTTTTGAACCACCAAGCGATCTACAGACGCCAAAGTCAAGTCGAGGGTGAGGACTACGATTTATTCCTCCGGCTCGAAGCACTCGTTCGAGACTACCTTGGGGTTTTAGGTTTCACCCTCGTTCATCATTCGAGCCAACGCTATGTGGTCTGCTACCCACCAGGAGCTGAAATTCCCGGCGTCTATAACGACGATACCGAGCAGCATCATTACCAGCAAACCCTTAGACGTAATGAGAAAATAATGCTCATTACGGCGCGCTACCTTTTCGAGGAGCTTCTGAGGGAAGGGAAAGTGAGCGATGAGGGGGTGGCGTTTATTGACCTGGAAAAGTTAAGCCACACCTTTGCAATGATCGCCAAGCAGCCACTGGACAAGGAAAGTGAACGCGAGGAATTACTGAAGTTTCTGAAGCGTTTGCGTATTGCTGAATACAAAGACGCTTCTGAACCTGATGCCTACATAGGTATTCGAAGCACCATTCTTTGCTACACCCTCAATTCGGTGCTCGATGAAGTCAACCGACTGCTGGGTGTTGCTGTGGATCAAGAGGAAGTCTATAGCGTTCCGGAGGATTTCTCTCTTGAGATGACCGACGACGAGGATGTCGAAGGATGAAGCTGCATAAAATTGGACTTATAAACTGGGCTAATCTGCCAATCGGAGAATACGAGTTCGACCCCCGACTCAATCTGATTACGGGGCACTCTGCGGCTGGAAAGACCACCATTGTAGACGCTGTTCAAACGGTGATGACAGCTGCCAAACGCGGGCTATTCCAATACAACCCTGGTCAGGACGAAACGAAGCAGCACAGCCAAAAAAAGGAGACGCGATCGCTCGCTTCTTACGTTCTCGGTTGTGACGACGGTCGATACGCGAGACCTGATGGAGCTTTCTGTCATTTGATTGCAGTTTTTCGCCCGGATGCCCCCGGAGAAAGAACGGAGGTTCTCACAGCGATTGTCAGTGTCAGCGCCCGGCTGGAGAAGTCAGGGGCCAAGATGGCTGCCAAGGAGGACGTCCAGAGTTTTGCGTTGGTGAAGGGTGAAGCCCTTTCTTGCGACCACTTCATGGTTTCAGAGGGCAGCCGAAAAACCGTTGTTGCCCCCGAGCGGGTTAAGGAACACTTCAAAAAATATTACCCAGATATCGGAGTCCAAGTTTGCTCAGGCAAAGAAGACTATCTGGTGCATTTGTATGGGGCGCTTCAGGGCAAGGAAGTCTGCAACCGAATAGAAGCTAAGGCTTCCGCGAAACAGATTTCCAAGTTCATGGCCTACAAGCCGATGGACACGGGCCTCGATGAATTTGTTCGTGAGGAGGTTCTGGAAGAGAGCGACATGAGCAAAGATGTTCAGAGAGTCGCCAGTATGATGAAGTCAATTTATGAGATGGAGCAGGAAGCTCATTTGATCAATGAAGCAGTAGCCGATTTGGAATCCATGCATTCCGCCTCCAGCTCACTGATAAAGCATCGAATCAAGGAAAGCTTGCACCGCTACGAAAGCAAAAAACGCGAAGAGGCGCGTTTGCAGCGTGAGTATATTGGGCACACGACGACGCGCAAAGAAAAGCTTAAACAGCAAGAAGAAGCTCGACGGAACGCTAGTGAGTTGCGGTTAGAGTCTGAACAACTGACTGAAAAGCTCATTACCCTTAGGGCCCAAGCGAGAGGTATTGATGTTCTTCGCGAGAAAGAACGTCTTGAGCAATTACTCGATGACTTGCAGTCACGTCTAACAACGCTCACCAGCGCTGTCACACAGGCCGACCAAGTTCGACACCAGCAACGAAAAATTGCCGACGCAGGGTTGCAGGCGTTGAGTTTGCCAGGTGCTAAGCCACCTTCCGGCGACCCTCAGCGATGGCAGGCTGTATTTTCCAGTGCCATCGAAAAGGACGGCTGGGATCAAACTACGGTTCAACAGTGGCTTCAAGAAAGCAGTCTAGATGACATAACAAAAGCGAAGAATGCCGGTCGGCAAACCGATGCTGCATACTCTGAAATGGCGACGCTCCTTCAGTCCGCCAAGGAGGACATTGACCAAACCTTCTACGACGTCCGCACTCGAAAACAGGCTCTTGATGAGGAGATAAAGACCCTCACCAATGAAATCGACAGGTTGGAAACCGCTGGGCAAATCACCCTTCCCCGTCATGTCGACACTATGGTTAAACTCGTACAGCAAGAGCTGCCCCTCGCCAACGCCAGTGTGCTCTGTGACCATATCGAAGTCCGGGACCCAGAATGGCAGCTAGCGATCGAAGGTTTCATGGGCAACAACCGCTTCGTCATATTGGTTGATGAAGAGTATGAGCGCGAAGCCCTATCGCTCGTAAAGCGTGAAGCCGATGCTTTGTCGAGACGAAATTTGCAGTCATCGAACGCCATCATCCAAGGCAAAAAGGCCCGGCGTGACAGTGAAGGGCGTAATCCTCCATCTGACTCTATTTTTCACCTTCTTGAGTTCTCCCATCCCACAGCTGAAGCCTACGTCAAAGGCAGCGTTGGCAATGTTGTCACGGTAACCGATGACAAGATTTTGACCCAAACGCCCCGTGGCTTGACCCGGGACGGTAAAGCTTCTGGGGCCTACAAAATGTTCACCGTTAGGATGAACGATGAAGAATTGGTATTTGGGCAGAACGCAAAACAATTAGCCCTCCAGGCGAAAAAGAAACGCCTCGAGGCTCTGAAAGAGGAACAGACGGACGTCGATCGCCTGAATCGTAATGCCTCATTCTGGCGAACTTCCCTGGAGGACTGCCGCTCACCTCAAATTGAGTCCTCTTTGCAGAATTTTGAGAACGCTCTGAAGGAACAGCTTCGTGTTCAAGGCGAACTCGACGCTTTGGATTTGTCCGACGCACAAGAGCTGGAAAACGAGATTCAACTGACCAGCAATGCGAGCGAGAGGGTTAATCGCGAACTCGAGGAAGAATCCAATCGAGACGCTGTTTTGAACAATGATTGCAACAGGCTTCTCGACATCATTAATTATGTGAGTGATCAAAAAGAGCAAGCAAGTTCGGCAGTTGAGGGCGAAGAGGAATCAATAAGGCGATTGGTGAAACACTGGCCCGCCATCGATGTGGACGAGGAGTTGGAGGCTATCGATAAGGCCGCCACGGACGATGCGGACTTGCTGTTTCACTTCGAGACGCCTTACTTAAAGCGGACTATTCAGGCTACGCGGACCCTTCAGGATGCTTCGCGTGAGTTTAATCTGAAAAAGGTCCGACAACGTGTTGTGGATGTCTCGGGATATTTTTCTGCGAACACCGATGAAGAGGACATGGAGAGCGTTATCCATGAGTTCGTCCTGCTGACGGATCTGTATCGACAGGTGGACTCTTTGCTCTCCCAATTCCGTAATGACATCCTGGCAAAACACAAACACGATCTTGCCAACATGTCCAAAGAGTTCCAGGACATCTTTGTCAACGAAATATGCTACAAGATGGTCAACGCCATTCGGGACGGAAAGAGTCGTCTCGATATGCTGAACCGGCGGCTCCAGCACATTAAGTTCGGTGACGACCGCTACAAATTCACTTCCGAAATGGTCCCTCAGTACGACGATTATTTGCGTTTTTTCAAAGAAGTTACCGAGTCTGACTTTAATGATGTCCTGCTCATGGAAAGTGACCTTACAGACGAGAGCAAACAGATTTTTGAACGGATTCGAAACTTACTGATCAGTGACGAGCTAGACCGATCCCTGATAGAGCTGAACCGAATTACCGACTACAGAAATTATCGGTCATACGACATTCTGAAGATTATCGACGACACGGAAATCTCTCTGAAAAGCTATGGAACGGGATCGGGTGCACAGATGGAGACGCCCAGCTACGTCATCAAAGCAGCTGCGCTCAGTTCGGCGTTGAAGTTCGATCAGCAGGCGCAGAGCTTACGCATGGTTCTGATTGATGAGTCATTCGCCAAACTGGACGACTCCCGATCGAAAAAGGTACTGGACTACCTGTGCACGAGCCTCGGACTGCAAGTCATTTTCGTCGCTCCGAACAAGAGTGCGTCGATCTACTACGACCAAGTCAATTTGAAGTATGACGTTTCCAAATCCTACGTACCTGAAAAAGTTGGCGAACTAAGCACGCGAGTCTACGTGCACACCGCCTGGCTTAAGAAAGAAGCTATTAACGATTTGTATGATCGAGAAAAGCAGTTCGTCAGCAATCGTGCGGAAAACGGTGAACTTGATTTTTTGGACGAGCTTGAAGATCAAGCTTCGGGTGGCCGTGAATGACTGATCGCCCACCCTGTCTCCAAAACACCTGTGTTCGACGCACGCTCAATCGTTATCTCGATATGTTGGACAAACAGCCTTTCGAGGGACGATCTAAGCGACTTACGGATCGCATTCTGCCAAAGCATTTTCCTGAACTGTTCTCGCCACGAGAGCCCGGTGAAGATGACGTCACATGGCATCACCTTACCCAATTAGAAGCACTTGGCATTGTCACGTTTGAGCGAACCCGCACACGCGGTATCGGAAGCGACGCGCCCTGGGAGCACACTCGAATCGTTATCGCCCCTGAGGGCGAACCGTTAATGCGTGATTGGCTGGATCGGCCCGTGGTCGACGAGGAATCGCTCCGATGGCATGAGGCAGTCAGCCCATTCAGACATGCTTTCGAAGTACCAGAGCTTATCAGACCAGCCAACCTTGGTAGGCTCACTCAATACAAACCTGCGGCTGTGGTAGAGCGCCTAGCAAGGATTCCAGAAATGCTGGCCGCTAGACCCCTAACCCTATATCAGTTGAGTGCTCGATTGTTCTGGGGCTGTCTCTTATACACATCTGACGCTGCCGACGACTCCTTACGTGTA
>OJEO01000332.1_pt1 | contig 18807 bp, 16 predicted proteins | sample 1593621 | NCBI WGS metagenome assembly OJEO01 (sample SAMN05416875, study PRJEB24817) | seawater metagenome | isolation source: Sea water | place: Canada:Atlantic | collected 2013-11
ATCTACACGTAAGGAGTCGTCGGCAGCGTCAGATGTGTATAAGAGACAGTCATCATATGGATGAATATAGGTGAAGCCTTTTTCCTCTACCAACTTTTGCGAGTAGGCAAAAGCTTCATCAAAGGTATCGCCATGCAATACCACCTTGGCACCACGGGCCTTACAAGATTTAACTTTAATATCCGGCGTTGTGCGTGGCATAACGATGGTCGCTTTGATACCCAGTTCTTTCGATGCTAATGCCAAGCCTTGAGCGTGATTACCCGCTGACGCCGCAACCACACCCGCCGCTTTCTCTTTATCCGTTAACTGAACAACCTTGTTATAAGCGCCACGAATCTTAAAAGAATAGACCGGCTGCTTATCTTCACGCTTCACCCAAATATTGTTACCCAAACGCTCCGAGAGAAAAGGAGCAATATGCAAAGGCGACTCAATCGCAACGTCATAAACGTTAGCCGACAGAATTTTCTTGATATATTGGTCTAATAACTTAGGACCTGGATTAGCAGAAGCTCGGGCAGTCATGATCTATACTTTTTTAGTGTATGAAAACAAGCATTGTAGCGAATAAGGATTTATAATGCTTGCACGAGTGATTGAATTTTACCTTTAAACGAATCCATTAGAGCCAAGCTATGCCCTCACCTGCCAACACGTTATCTCCTGATCAATTAAAAGCCGCTGTCGGTAAAGCTGCTGCAGATTATATTAAACCGCATCTGGAGTACGATTCGATCATTGGCATCGGCACCGGTTCAACCGCCAACTGTTTTATTGATGCATTAGCTGAATTTAAACATTTGTTTGATGGTGCTGTTGCCAGCTCAGAAGCCACCGCACTGCGTTTAAAAGAACATGGAATTCCGGTATTCGATTTAAACTCGGTGTTTGAATTAGAATTTTATGTCGATGGTGCCGACGAAATCAATCACCAGCTCGAAATGATCAAAGGCGGCGGTGGTGCCCTCACCCGTGAAAAAATCGTGGCGGCGGTAGCCAAAGAATTTGTTTGTATTGCCGACGAAAGCAAGCTGGTCGACGTATTAGGCGTTTACCCTTTGCCTGTTGAAGTTATTCCAATGGCACGTAGCCATGTCGCTCGCCAAATGGTGAAGCTGGGCGGCGATCCAGTTTTGCGTGATAGCTTTACCACCGATAACGGCAATATCATTTTAGACGTGCACCACTTTCACATGGTTGCCGGTTCTAAGATTGCCCCAGTTACGTTAGAAAATGATGTTAATCAAGTGACGGGCGTAGTAACCAATGGATTGTTTGCTCGCCGAGCTGCCGATACGTTATTGTTAGCGACACAAGACGGCGTTAAAAAAATTAAGGCGCGTTAAGGGCAGTAAACACATGCTAAAAGGGAGTTAGAAAGAGAATGAGATCTTGGTTTAAGGCACTGTTGATCAGTGCTGTCATATTAGCATCCTGCATTTTCTTTCTACCTTCGTTAGCCAAATACGCTTTAAACTCAATGGCTCCTTGGGCCATGGCCCAAGCTGACCTACAGCAAGCTCGATTTCATATCAGCAGTTTTAGCTGGGGCAAACTCAGCCTTGATCATATTCAGTTTCAACTGCTGCAAAACCATTCAACACATATTCCTGTAAACACACCAGCAAACTCGCCAGAAAATTCTACTCGTGTTGACCTGCAAAATATCGATATAACCTATTCTGCTTGGGGTTTAATCTCTGGAGAACTGCACCAGATTGTGGTGGATAAAGCACACATAAAAATCGCTGCAACCATTGCTGAAGATAGCAATTCCCAAAGCAACACCAAAAACAACACTCAAAGCAACACTCAAAACAATACTTTAGTATTAACCAGCTTAGAGACGCTTTTTCAACAGCTTCCACTGCAGCAACTCATCATTAATGAGCTTGAGGTGATTCATCCACAAGCCACTGTTTCGACTTACGCCAAGCTGACCCAGCAACAACTTATTGTAACCAGCCAGATCGACACCGCTTTTTTAAAATACCCACTTAGTCACACACTCACCGTTGATCATAAAGGTGAAATCAGTAGCAGCGTGATGATAAACAAAGGCACGAAAAAAGGGACGAACAAGGCCTCTGCGCCTATTTTTAATCTGCAAGGCCAGTGGTCTGAAAGCACGAAAAGCACCCTGCAATTAAGCCTACAACAAAGTGCTGATATTCAATCTTGGTTAGACCTGCTAAGCACCGCCGAACAAAAACAGGCCTTAACCGCTAAAACAGCCATTCAAGCATGGAATTTAGAACTCACACTGCCCGCATCCATTACCAGCACAAAAGCATTACTAAGCCAGCTTAGCGCCCAAGGCATGATGCAAATTCAGATTAATGATTTCAACATTCGAGACCTTGTTGAAAACACCACACTGATCGAAAATGCTGACCTCACGTTTAGCTTGCAAACCGACATCGACCAACAGCTTCCACAACAATGGCTGCTAACTCTTAATGCCTTTGATATATCTGGTGCGATTAACTCATTAGCGCCTTTAGATTTTACCCTTGAGCAAGGCTTAACTAATCCTATTACTGTTGGCTGCTCGTTTACTGCTGAATCGACAACTAATAATTCGACCAGCAACTGTACTTGGCAGGGCGATATTAGCCAAACTCTTCGTGCTAATGATCTATCTCACACATCTGTACTGAATATTAATGGTGAGCTTAAACAAAACTCTCTGCAAAATAGCGAATTGATCAGCCGCCAATCGCTAACGTTAACTACTCAACAACACAATGCACTCTGGCCAAAAGCTAACAACCAAAGCCAAGGTGAAATTATTCTGCAAGCACAACATGTGGATAACCGTTGGCACTGGCAATTAAACCTGCCTTTTGGCTTCCAAAATCACAGCAAATATTTAGAAAAAATCAGCGTTGCAGACCATCATGCACAACTCACTGACTTGCACTGGCAGCTGCTGCCCGATTGGCAAATTGCTGGTATTAATGGCGAAATCACCAGCAGCAAAGCGCTTACTGTTAATATTGACCAGCTGCAACTTGAGGTAAAAAGCAGTCGCAGTCATGTTAGCCATATCGCCTTGGAAAACGCTCAAGTTAGTTGCAATTTAGACTGGTTAAAATTGCAATATTCGCCACAATTACGCAGCCAACAAGCGCTATCGCAACTGCCACTAGAATGTACTTGGCAACTACAGAATCAACAAGGCAACTGGCAGCAATGGCCAATACCGGCCGTTAATTTTAACGGCAACATGACCCTTAGCTCGTTGGATTTTAACCAAGCCAAGTTTAATACCCGCATGCGCTTAACCGGACTGGCCGACAATTTAGATTTAACCTTATTAGCGCAGCATGATTTCAACCAACAACCGCAACAGTCACACTACCAACAAGGCAGTGCACAGCTGTATTTAAACAACCTAAAGCTCGATTGGAATCAACTTGGTTTAGCCAACATGGAAACGCTTACCCAAATGCAATTACTGGCCGGTTCGTTATCAGCCCAAGGTTGGTTTCAGTGGCAGCAATATCAAACCGATATTTTTGACGAAAACAGTCTTGCTTGGCGTTGGCAGCCCGATGTCATGCTACGCATTGATGACTTTGCCGGCATTTATCAAGAACTCACAACATGGGAAGACATTGATATTCAACTGGCTCTTAGACGCCCGTATTATCAAGACTTTCGCATCGACAGCCAAATATCCGCACTCAGCATTCACCCAGGCATTGAAATAAACAATGTATTAGCACGCAGTACTACCACGATCAAAGCCGATTTATCGCAAGCCTTAATTGTTATCGAAGAAGTCCATTCCGATGTACTCGGTGGCCGCATTAACGTTCCGCTGATTCGCTTTGATACCAACCAAGATACCAACGCCTTTGGCATTGAAGTAGAAGGTATTGACGTAGCACAACTGGCAGCGCTAGAGGCCGGGGCAGGCATTGACGCCAGTGGCCGACTTGATGGTGTATTGCCTATTATATTATCGCCCGCCGGAGCCACAGTACCTGCTGGCAGTCTGTATGCTCGACCACCGGGTGGTATTGTTCAATATCAAGGCCAAACGGCAGAAAGTTTAAAAAGCAGTGATCCAAGTGTGAACCTTGCCATGCAAGTATTAGATGACTTCCGTTACCATACTCTGCAAACTGATGTAACGTATCAACCCACGGGTGAATTAAACCTTGGGCTGAAGTTTCAGGGTCATAACCCAACATTTTTTGATGGCCAAGCAACGCACTTTAATCTGAACCTAAATTACAATTTACTCGACTTGCTGGCGAGCTTGCGCATTAGCAACGACATTGTGCAAAAGCTAGAGAACAAATATCAATAACACTCACAATAAAAGTAATAGCAATAAAAAGCAGAATAGGAAAACCCATGAGAATACTCGCTTTAATTCCACTAATATTAGTGATCAGCGGCTGCACCTTAAAAGTTGCAGCACCCGACAAACCGATCACGATTAATTTAAACGTTAAAATTGAACACGAAGTCCGCGTAAAAGTTGAACAAGAGCTAGAAGACCTGTTCAGCGAAGACAGTGACTTATTTTAAAAATAAAAAAAGGAAGCCAACATGACATTTAAATCCGTTTTAATCACCGCCGCCTTATTAGTAATGAGCCAGTTTTCGTTAGCCCTAACACTAGACGAAGCTCGCAGCCAAGGCTTGCTAGGCGAAAATGCCAAAGGCTATGTTGAACTAACACCTCGAGGCAACAGTGACGCGCAAGCCCTAATGGCAGAAATTAATAATCAGCGCAAAGCAAAATACACTGAAATTGCAGCCAAACAAAAAACAGATCTAGCTGCCATTGAAAAAATTGCCGGTGAAAAAATCACTGAAAAATTGAACGCAGGTGAATTCTACAAAGATGCTAACGGTAAGTGGCATAAAAAATAGGTGACGGTTATGGAAATTTCTAGCATTGTGATTTTGGTCGTTATTGCGGCTCTGATTTTTTACATCATCAGTATTTACAATACCTTAGTCGCGCTAAAAAACCGTTATGAAAATGGTTTTTCGCAAATTGAAGTGCAACTGAAGCGTCGTTACGACCTTATTCCGAATTTAGTTGAAACCGCAAAAGCGTATTTGAAACACGAAGCCGAAACGCTAACTGCCGTAGTAGAAGCGCGCAACGAAGCCATGGCGGGTTTAAAAGCAGTCGCCAGCAACCCTTCAAGTGCTGCTGCCATGAGCAAGCTGGCCGGTGCAGAAGGTGCCTTAGCCGGAGCAATGAGCCGTTTTAATGTCACGGTTGAAGCTTACCCAGAGCTAAAAGCCAACACAAATATGATGCAGCTCACCGAAGAGCTGACTAGCACCGAAAACAAAGTCGCGTTTGCGCGCCAAGCATTTAACGATGCGGTAACCGCTTACAATACTTATCGCCAGTCATTCCCGCCGGTATTCTTTGCCAGCAAGTTTGGCCATGCTACCGATGCGACCTTGCTTGAATTTGACGACAGCGTACAAATCCAAGCGGCGCCCACGGTCAGTTTTTAAACTATGGATTTTTTTGGCCATCAAGATCAAGCCCGAAAGCGCACAAAGCAACTTGTGCTGCTGTTTGGGCTGGCATTATTAACCCTCATATTCTTAACCAACCTGATGGTCGCGGCCTTTTTATGGGGCAATCCAGATGTTTTTCCTAATGTCGGAAAAAACATTCACAACCCCTCTTTGCTGGATATTTTTCATTACATGTCTTGGCAAGCGTGGGCCGTTATATCCGCGGTTGTGTGCAGCTTTGTCGGTTTGGCCTACTTGTACAAATCGATCAAACTCAGCGGCGGCGGCGCGTCGATTGCACAATCACTGGGTGGCCGCTTACTGCATCCCGATACTGAAGACTTTTACGAAAGACGCTTGTTAAACATTGTGGAAGAAATGGCCATTGCCTCGGGCATGCCTGTTCCACAAGTGTATTTAATGGATGAAGAAATTGGTATTAATGCCTTTGCCGCTGGCTTTCAACCTTCAGATGCGGTGATTGGTGTTACCAAAGGATGCTTAACTAAATTATCACGGCTGCAGTTGCAAGGGGTTATTGGCCACGAGTTTAGCCATATTCTTAACGGCGATATGCGTATGAACATGCGCTTAATTGCTATTTTATTTGGTATTTTATGCATTGGTATCCTTGGTCGCTTTATTTTACAAGCCGGTGCTCGCCACAGCGTGTATAGCCGCGGACGCTCTAAGGGTTCTATTTTTACATCATCTTCGTCGGGTAAAAAAGAAGGGGGTGTACCTCTATTTTTGATTGGCTTAGGTTTTATGGTGCTGGGTTATAGCGGTGTATTTTTTGGCAAATTGATTCAATCGGCGGTGAGTCGACAGCGTGAATATTTAGCCGATGCCAGTGCCGTACAATTTACCCGTGACCCTGAAGCCATTGCCCAAGCGTTGAAAGTAATTGGTTATGGCGGAGTCGGTTCAGCCATTGGCCATAGCCGCCGAGAAGAATTTAGTCATGCTTTTTTCAGTAACGCGATAACTCAGCACTTTAACTTTAGCGCTGGTTTTTTATCCACACACCCTAAGCTCGAGCAACGTATCAAACGCATTGATAAACGCTGGAACGGCGAGTGGGTTCAACCGCAAACGCTGAAACAAGCGTATGAAGAGTCTCCAGAGCTGGCTCCTAAGAATAAAATCAGACCAGAAGAGTTACTTACTGGGGTAGCCGCAGCCATGACCGCAGCGATCGATTTTCATCCTGTACCTCAAGCAGCACATCCCAACAGCTCCGACAATAATGCCGCCTTAGATCAAGCAGCTCGCGATCCTTTCACTGCAAGAGCGCTGTGCTATAGCTTAATTTTAGCAGCCGATACTTCGCTGGTGCACGAACAGCAGTTAGATCTTATCCAGCAATTTTGCGGTGCTGATATTTTGCAGCAAGTTACACGTTTATCGGCGTTGGTATTAACACTGCAAGACGATCAGCGTTTGGCCTTAGTTGAAAAATCTGTACCAGCGCTTAAGTTACTGACCCCAGAAAAGTACAGCGAATTCAAACAGCTGCTGATTAAACTGGTTCAAGCCGATGGCAAAATTGATTTGTTTGAATGGTGTTTGTATCGCATGTTACTGCAATATTTAAACCCTACTTTTGGCAAAGCCAAAGCCATTAAAACCAAGCATGGCGATGCCAAAAAAATCTTTGGGGAAATAGAAACGGTGTTGTCGTTTGTCGCTAACCACGGGCATACCTCTCTTGAAGGTGCCATGGAAAGTTTCAATATTGCAGCCCAAACCGCAGGTTTTGAAGGACTGTCTTTGCAACCAAGAACCGAATCTTTTAAGGTATTTAATATTGCGTTAGATACCCTTACAGAGGCTTACCCACACGTAAAAGGTCGTATCATGAAAGCATTGGTAGCGTGTGTCATGGTCAATGGCGTTGAAGCAGCAGAGCAAAATTTAGTGCAAACCATTGCTGCTATTTTAGAATGCCCAACTCCCGATCTTTTTGCCTAGCCATTTCCTTGCCAGCACTGATAGAATGCTGGCAACGTTCAACCCCTCTTTCAATTAACCGAATCATAACGGAATATTTTTTATGAAACAGTACCTCACGTTTGGCTTTTTACTAGCAGGCTTTGCCAATATATTAGGTGTTTTAGGCTTTTCTTTAGGCTTTCAAAACGAATTATTAAATAGCTATTATCCTGAAGTATTTAGCAATTTTGGTCTTGGTATGATCATTGTTTGGGGTATGGCTTATATTGCAGTTTCTACCGAACACCCGCGCGCGTCTCGCTTAATTTTTGTCTTCTTCCTTGAGAAGATGGTCTACGTTGGAACGGCAATCTACTTCTGGTTCGTTATGAAGCCAGACTTCATGATGATGTGGGAAGAGTCTGTGTTAACCACCTTGTTCTTTATTATTTATGGCATTAACGACTTAATCTTCGGCTTAATGTTTTTCTATGCTTGGTTACAGTACAGAAAATAAGCATTTTAAATATAAAAAGACCAAAAAAATACCCGCTGAATTAATACTCTGCGGGTATTTTTTTATCTTATTGAAACATTACTTCTTATAATTCTTATGATCAAAAATAGTGATCAGAAATAATAGTCAATGGTTAAGTACATAGCAGAGAATCTAGAGTCATCTTTATTTGCAGCTCCGGCACCCGCTACATCGCCATTAGCATTGATGTAATTAGACTGCGTTAAATATTCGGCATAAATCCAACCAGGGCCGTAGTTGTAACTAACACCCGGTGTAAAGGCGATCATGTCATTCGCTTTATTGCCCTTAGTATCTGTTGAAGCACCTGTGTACTCGATGTAGTAGTTAAAAGGGCCCGCAGCATAAGCTAACGACAACGCATGACGTAAGGTTTTAACTTCGTCAGCAGCGCCTGAAACTACCTGATCTAAATCATTACGCTGAGTACCAAACACCTGTGCCATCGCAGTGAAATTGCCCATCTTACCTTTATACCAAAGGTTCCATGCTTCATGACCACCAAAAGTAGAATCTGTATCAGGCTCATTACCGGTCAAATCTTGCAATTCACCCTTCTGGTATGACGCACCAATGGTCGAACCCGGCATAAACTCAAAACCAATATTAGCAACACCTGTATTCACTTTACGATAGGTCGCAGAAGAACCCCAGTGGCCGTTATCATCCATAGTGTCTGTGCTGGTTGCGCCAAAATCGTCCGATACGTACCAAGCAAGGTCATAGCTAATAGCGTTTTGCTTATCGCTGAATTTAACACCCACATCCATCTGATCAGCGTAACCGCCCAAGCCCATATCACCGCCCCAGAAGTTAGATGTTTTCCAACCAAAAGGCACACGCGACTTACCAATCAATACTTTTCTGTCGGCAGAAAAATTATAACCAACCCATAACTTATGAAAGCCCGTGCTATCACCCGACGAATTATTTGCACTGTCGCTAAACGAACCAGAACCGGCGCGCCATTCAGCCGATAACTGCCAATCAGAGGCTTCTTGTTGATGATCAACATACAAAATTAACGCTTCGTAATTCGACACCCCCAGGGTTTGGGCATCACGCTCAGAATTATCTGAACCCGTATCTTCGGTTGTTAGCCCGTGGTTCATCCAAATGCCACCCGATATTGCAGTAGACGCATAAGCAGGCACAGAAGTAATCGCTGCAATGGCGAGGGCTAACAATGTTTTTTTCATGGTAATTGCTCCTTGTTGATTTACGAAGCAATGTACAACTTACAAGGGTTAGGATGTTGATATTAATCAACTTCAATCGCTTTGGCTGGACATTAATGCTGAGCGCGATACCAAAGCGAAGCAAGGTACTCCATTTGAACATTGGCTCGTCGCCATGCGGTTCGATTTTTTACACCATAGAAGTTAATAATTTTTTCTTCAATAACAGAAAGCTTGTCTTCACTGGCGTTAGATTTTTCTTTTATGCCTTGCCACAACGCTGCCAAGTCCCATAACGGATGACCAAGACCGGCGTATTCCCAATCTAACAACTGCAAGCCCGTAGCGGTGTATAACCAGTTGGCTAAAACAGGATCCATATGGCAAAGACAAAACTCACCTGCTGGCGGCTCTCGCATAGCGACCTGCATTAATGGTTTCATCTTTAACATTTCATCGTTAGGATTATTAGCCGCTAGTATTTGCCAATAAAATTCTGCAATGTCGCTAATATTTATTTTTGGCAACGCAATGTTCACTGGCTGCTGTAAAGACTGTTGCTGTAAAGACTGTTGGTGCACATTTTTCAGTTGCTCAACCATGTAAGATAAAATACTGTCGGGCAAATCTGCTGCATCAGCCATTGATTCGCTCAGCACTTCGCCTTCAATATAATCTCGAATTAAATAACTCTGGTCGTCACTTATATAGCGTATGGGGCTGGTAATATTGGCTTGCGCCATTAGCTGATGAATCAACAGTTCACGCTCACGATCAATACCCAAAGCGTGGGTATTAGCCGCATTAACACGCAGAATATACTCACCACTTGCTAACGTTAACTGATAACTGATATTGGTTAAGCCGCCTTGTAATAAAGCGACCTGTTTAGTTTCTATTGGCTGTTTGGATATTCCCCATAATGGCCAATCGTCTAAAATATTTACCAGACTGCTCAAGTTTTCATTTCCTAATAATCAACCTTTCCATTTATATTTTGCTGTTTGTATTCTTTTAGCCAAATAAACCAACCCATAGCGGCCATGACTAAAAAAACCAACATTTGAAAAGCGATTAAGTATAACTCTCGATCAACGTATAAATAAATTGCGACGGTATTAATGACCAGCCAATACAACCAGTTCTCTAATACTTTTTGCGCCACCATATAAGTGGTAACCACTGCGCCCCAAGTAGTAAATGAATCCAGATAAGGTAAAACGGCTTGGGTATTTTGCTCTAACTTATAACCGGTAAATAAACTCAATAGAATAACACCGGTTATCACAAACACATGGCGCTGGTACGACCAACACTGAATAGGCATCTTTGTCTGTAGGCTATCTATAGGGTTACCTGCTGAACTGGCAATGGCGTTAGCTTTCCATACCCACCAGCCATACACCGCCATCAACAAGTAATACACATTCAGTGCAGACTCCATTAACAGATTGACATCCCAAAATAACCAACTAAAAATAGCCGTGCTACCAAAAGCAGCGTACCAGCCAAGAATATTTTGGCGCATTATCAAGGCGAGATAAGCAAAGCCAAGAATAACGCCCAGTACTTCCCAAATACTCATTGCTTGAAGCGCAGAAATCACGCCTTGATAAAATGCATCCATAATTAATTGCCGTGTGGGTTAAGTGCAGGATCTAAATTCGTGCCGATAAACTTACACACAAAAATGGCTTTGCCAAATTGTTCATAAGAGCGGCGAATTTCTTCTTTTAATGTATCCATAACCAAATCATAATCACCAAAGACTTGCGTGCTCATGGTATTGCCCACGACACTCAAACCTTGGGTTGCTTGCAAGCGTTCAATAAAATCTTTGATTGCTGGAATATAATTTTCGGTTAATGGGTATTCACTAATATCGACAGATAGTTGCATTTTAATAATTCCCTTGTTTAAAAATTAACTTTAGTAGCAATACCAAATACGGCTGGAGAGCCTAGCTGTTGGAACTGTTTTTCACCGTTCTTAGGACCAGGTCGAGGGTCTGGATCCCAATTGCCAAAGTCGAACCCTCGCGCGCCATACTCTTCATCTGTAATATTCTTGCCATAAATAGCTATCTCATAATTATCTCGCTGATAAGCTAGGCGTGCATTAACTATATTATAAGATTCTGATTTAAAGTTATGAGAATCAGAATAATAAAAATCATCCTTGCCTTCTAACTGAATCTGCATTGTTAAATAATTTGTCAGCGAGTATTTTACTGCTGTTGCATAGGTATAAGACGGAGCATGAGCTGTTTCACGACCTTCAAGATTAAACGCACTAGGATCTGGATTTCTGTGTTTGGTTATTTCTGTTTTTAACAACCCTAAACTGTTCGTCCATACGAGATCTGAAGTAACTTTCCAGTCCATCTCCCACTCTAAACCGTAATTAAAACCCTGGCCCGCATTGGCTGTGTAATCTTGATATTGCCCACCAGTCAAAGACTTTGAAGATTTTAACTGTAAGTCTTTTCGGTCTGTATAAAAAATACCAATTCGATTAATTAATCGATTCTCGAAAGCACTAAGCTTACTACCAATTTCATAATTCCATTGATATTCAGTATCGAAATTTCTTAAAGTTTCACTTGGCAGGTTTTCTTCTTCATTAAATCCACCTGCTTTATAACCTCGAGTGATGCTCGCATAGAGTAGGTTTTGATTCAAAGTTGTGTATTCTAAAGAAATTTTACCACCAATTAATATTTCTTTATTATCGCCAGAAATATTATTAGTATCCGAGTAATCTGACTCCCAATTCTCAAATCGTAATCCAGACGTTAAAATGAGATCATCTTTAAGCAGGGTATTTATTTCCGTAAATAATGAAGCGGAGGCTGTGCCATAATCACTTTCAAATTTTGAATCGCCCGTTCTTTGTCTATTTAAAGAGATGTCTGACTGCTGGTAATAAACACCCACTAACCAGTCACTATTTGCAATTCGACCTTCAGAGCCAGATAACCATCGTAATTCAACTGAATCTCGATCAATGTATCGTTTGTAATTGTCAAAAACCTGATATCCAGGTTGAAGAGCCGGACCAGTCCAGTCTTCATCGTAACCATACTCAGCATTTGTGCGGCTAGTGGTTACCATACTCTCCATACTAACAACATCAGAAATTTTCCAGTTTGAATCTAAAGCAAGAGCCTTGCTCTTTTGCTTGTCATGCCCCGGCTCATTCGACATAACTTTGCGATTTTCATCAAATGAAAAAGCATCATATCCATTATCAATATCTAAATATAACGCTGACAAATTAACGGTTAAATCTTTAGACGCCAACCAGCGTAATTTTAAACGTGAGGTTAATTCATCAATATTGTTAACATTTTTTTTATTTAAGGTCGTATTTTCATAGAATCCATCTGAGGTCTTTTGGCCAATAGCTGCTCTATATAACAAGGTATCAGTAATTGCTCCACCGTGAGCAGCTTCTAATCCATATCCATTATATGTTTCAGCATGAGCCTTTACGTACCCTTTGCTCTCTGAACTAGGCTCAACAGATTTTACATTGATCACCCCTGCCAGAGCATTAGCACCAAACCGAGTACCTTGAGAACCTCGCAATACCTCAACTTGCTGTACATCCAATAAAGTTGCTGCACCACCAAAACCGGTAAAATCAACGCCATCAACAAAAGTCCCTACCGATGGATTAAGAGGTGCTACAAACTGGCTACGCTCTCCAATCCCACGAATTTGAAAGTATCTCCCGCGAGAAGCACCGCTGGCATAGTTAATATTGGGAATAACTGCGAGTATATCCTCCATATGTTGCGCATTTCTCTGATTAATTGTTTCTTCATCTACAACAGAAATACTACCTGGAAGAGTTTGTAATTCTGAATCACGAAAGTCGGCACTGACGGTTACAACATCAAGATTAACGGTTTTTGCTTGGGAGTTTGTTGCGACATCTGCACTAGCCGTACTGGCTAATATAGAGGAACTGATAGCGGCTGCTATCGATAAGGATAAAGAAAGTTTTTTCATGTGTAGGTCTGCCTCAAAAAATAAGAGTAGACCCGGTTGAGCGTAGCAAGCGTGAAATGTCGATTAATACAATTATCTTGTATCAATTGAACTGCCCATTCCTACGCCGGTGTTAACCGGATCAGGTTCAAGGAGTTTGCAATGCATCTCAGGCTTTTAAGACATTCGGGTTTAACAACGTATGTTTTAATCACCACCCCCTGGGTTCCAGCGCATGATAGTTCATTCAATGCTAAATAAAAATAGCCAATGTAATTATTTAACTTTAACTTTTTTATTCGGCTTCTGCAGCGGCACGATCGGCTTTTGAAATATAAGCAGGTTTACTCTCTTTAGGTGCAAGTTTGGCGTTCGCCTTTTTCATTTTCTTTGTTAAGATTTGCTTAATTTTCTTTTTACGGTTCATGACACGACTTCGCTGTTTTGATTAAATATGATCTCTTTAAAGCGATTGTAAAGATCAGCGAGTTAAAGGCAAGAGATTGCGCACGCGAGCTTATATAAGTTAGGCTGACTACTGTAAAACCACATACATTAAGGCACATTATGAAACGTATTAGCATTTTAGGCAGTGGTTGGCTCGGGCTTCCTCTGGCGGTCGATTTTCATAAACAGGGTTTCCAAGTTAAAGCCTCTTCTCGTACAAAAGAGCGTTTGTCTCATGTTCGAAAAGCAGGCATTGAAGCCCACCTTTTGGATATTGACAGTGACCAAACTGTCCCTGCGTTTTTACAAACCGATGTCTTGATCGTGAATATTACGTCAAAAAACGTAGAGGCTTTTCAGCGCCTGATTGCAGAGATTAAACTATCAACTATAAAACACGTTTTATTTATCAGCTCAACCTCGGTTTATGCCAACTCGGCAAATTTAAATTCTGCCGCTGTTACAGAAGACGACAGGCAACAATTAATTAATGCCCCTTTGCTGAAAATTGAGCAGTTGTTTCAAGCAAGCACGCAATTTACAACTACTGTGATTCGCTTCGCAGGGCTAATTGGTTATCAACGCCACCCAGGACGTTTCTTTTTGACCAAGACCGACAACGATGATATTTACTGTAAAACCATTAAAAACCCAGACGCTGGGGTAAACATGATTCATCTTGATGATTGCTTAGGCTTAATTAAAGCGGTGATTAAAAATAATGTATGGGGAGAAGTATTTAATGCCTGCGCAACGTCTCACCCAACTCGACGCGCTTTTTATCAAGCTGCTATGAAGCACTTAGGGGACTTTGATCCTGTATTTTCAGGACAGACAGATTCGGTAGGCAAGATCATTAGTAACGACAAAATAAAATCACAATTACATTATGAGTTTATTCATGACGATTTGCTTAATTTTAAAGCGATGCCGTTTAATTAATCTGCTGAAATTTGCTGCGCTCATACATGGCAGCTATGGTAGGAATTTCGTCTTCTGCGCAACCTTGATCGCGCAGACGGCGAGAAATTGAATCCATAATATAACTTACTGTGTCAGCCCCAGGGTGACAAATCGCTGGAATAGAACCATATTCATCGGTAATCCACACCCAACCGCCGCCAAATTCAGACACGCACAACTCACCCAATAAAAATCCTAAGCCATCCAGTATTTCTGTTTCTTGGTATTTGCGTTGTTCAATGTCGTCGGCATTTTTCCATAAATCAATGCAACGCCCTATGCCTGCATAGGTTTCTTCACTGTGATAATGTTGAACAATTTCACTGCCAACTTTTTTCCAATGCTGCTTGTTATTAAGCATTCGCTCTGACAAAGGCTCAACTTTCATTAAACGGCTCCGCTAGTGAAATAAACCGCTACACCTACACCCACAACTAATAGCGCAGTCACAACAACAACTTTTATTACAATTTTTTTAATGAACTCTTCCGCTTCGTTGCCTTTAATATCTGCTTTTTTTTCTTGCTCTGCCATAACTATACTCTTTGCTCAGATTTTTAATCGGTATAACGACTCATACTACTATCTTTAGGTATTTGCTTCGAGCAAACAGGTCAAGTATTGGCAGGCTTTCACCTGTTGTGACTGGTAACATTTCTTTACACTGTGCGAAATTTTAAGAGTGACCCACAATGCTTCTCAAAAACATCCTGCCTATATTCGGTATAGGCTTATTAGTTACCTCAATTTCCGGCTGCCAATTTCTTGATTATCTCTATGAAGATTCACTTGATGCTGAAGTAGGCGTTCTAACATTTAAAGAATTAAAAGAGCCAGTAGAGGTTCGCCGCGATGAATTTGGCATTCCTGCCATTAAAGCAAACAGCACTGAAGACTTAACCTTTGCAACCGGCTATGTCATGGCCAGCGATCGTTTGGCGCAAATGTATTCCATGGCTCTATTAGCGCAAGGTCGTTTATCTGAAATGGCTGGGCCAGTTGCCTTAGACATGGATAAATACATGCGTACTTTAGGCATTAATCAAATCGTTGAGCAAAAATACGCATCGACCGATGAGTCGGTAAAACGGTTATTAGAAAGTTTCAGTCGTGGTGTTAATGCTTATATAGAAACTCACCAAGGCAAGTTGCCATTCGACTTTGATCTTAACAAGTACAAGCCCGAACCTTGGAAACCAGAGAACTCGATTTATTTATTTTCTATTTTAAACTTGGGCGTCGCGTTTAACTCACACGAAGAAGTCGCTTATCTAAATCTTGCCAAAGCGTTGGGCCATGAAAAAGCAGCATGGTTAGTGCCAAGCTATCCTGATGAGCCGCTGCCTTATGCAGAAGCGAAAAAGCTGGATGGGGTTGATTTAAATGCCGTTCAAAACGAGTTGTTAAATGTCGCCAATATTCAAAATAAAATCATGGATACCACCTCTGCGTTAGGTATTGCGGCATCTAACAACTGGGGTGTGCATAAAAGCAAAACGAAGAACAACGCCAGCATTATTGCTAACGATACCCACTTATTGTTATCGCAGCCTTCGGTATGGATGATGATGAGTGTTGATGCCCCTGATTATCACGCCACAGGCATTGGCTTGGCAGGCTTACCTTCTGTGGTTGCCGGTTATAACGGTCATATTGCTTGGGGCGAAACCATGGTGATGGCCGATGGCCAAGACATCTTTTTAGAACAGCTAAAAGACATCGATGGTAAAAAACATTATTTGTTTAAAGGCGAATGGTTACCGACCAAAGAGCGCACCGAAACCTTTAAAATTCGCGGTGACGATACCGATACCATTACCGTTCACGAAACCCATCATGGCCCTATTATTAACTCAGTGAGCGCAAAAGACCCTGCTCACACCATGATGATGATCAAAACAGAGCAAGAGTATGGTTTAGCATTAAGCTGGACCGCTACTCAGCCCGATAAGACCATTGAAGGCTTTTTAAATCTAGCCCGTGCAAAAAATATGGCAGAAGCAAAAGCCGCTATATCGAATGTTGGCTACATCCACCTCAACATAATTTATGGTGACAAAGACAATATTGCTTGGCAGGTAACCGGCAATTATCCACAGCGCAAAAAAGGCACAGGCTTTTTACCTTCCCCTGGCTGGACCGGTGAATATGATTGGGACGGTTATGTGGATGTGGAAAAATTCCCCTATGTACTGAATCCTGAACAAGGTTTTATTGGCACAGGTAACGATCGAACGGTTGATACTGCAGATTACGACTTCACGTTAAGCAACTCGTGGTATTTTCCTGAACGTGGCGAGCGTATTAAACAACTGCTATCGGCAACCGACCAGCACACTTTCCAAACCAGTATCGATATGCAGGCTGATCAGCACGACGTGCTCGTGGTGAAAATTCAGCAGGTGTTTAAGCAGTTAGAAACACCGTTAGCGACAGCGATTAACTCACTATCGAAAGACGATCAAATAAAAGCCAAAGCCACATTGAAAACCCTGTTAGAATTTAACGGTGACATGCTGGTTGATTCTCAACCTGGTGCGGTAATGGCCATGTTTGATCATCAACTAACTCGTGGCATTTTTCATGACGAACTCACAACGGGTAAGCATGAAGAAAGCGATATGTTATGGAAATCTTTTATCAATATGAGTGGCCGCAGTTACTCGGCATACCAAGATCATTTATTAGGCCGTGAAGACAGCCCGTTTTGGGATGATGTCACCACCAAGATCAGAGAAGACAAAGCGTTAATTATTGCGCAAGCACTGGCTAATACGCACAGTTACGGCAAACAATTACTAGGCGCAGACAGCTCACAATGGCAACTGGGCCAACTGCAAAATTACACGTGGGAAAGCGCTGGTACACAAATGAAGCCCTTGCTACCGTTTTATGAGCAATGGGGTATTTCTGCGTTATCGGAATATTTAGATCGTGGGCCTTATCCTGCTGGCGGCAGCCGTAATACCTTAAACGTTGCTGGTTACGATGTAGGTAATGATTATGATGTATGGAACGTGCCTGCGATGCGTCTAGTGGTCGACTTCTCGCTAGACGAGCCAATGTACCTAACCAACGCTGGCGGCCAGTCTGGCAACCCTGCGAGTCCGTATTACGACAAAGGCATTGAGACTTGGTTAAAAGCAGAGAATCGCAACATTCCGTTTAAACGCGAGAATATCGAAAAGCACTTTTCTAAATTACTGATGCTGAATCCTGAATCCTGAATAAGCTAGCCTGAATAAGCTAAATAGGAGGCATAAAAAAACCCAGTTCAATTGTTTGAACTGGGTTTTTTTGTATCTCTAACTTGTTATAAGTTAGATCGCAAAGCTGTGGCGCAATACGATGGTCTGAATACGGTCAGGGCCGGTAGAAATAATATCAATAGGTGCGCCAATCGCTTTTTCGATAAAACGAATATACGCTTTTGCATTCTCAGGAAGCTGATCCAAAGATTGTGCGCCCACTGTGCTTTCAGTCCAGCCTGGAAGATCTTCATAGACAGGTGTGATCTTGTCGAACTGATCAGCACTCGCAGGAACACCCATCTTGTTACCGTCGGCATCTTGGTAACCCGTGCAAACGCGAACAGTTTCTAAACCGTCAAGAACGTCTAGTTTGGTTAGGCAGATAGCGTTTACCGAGTTAACACGAATCGCGTGCTTAACCAATGCCGCATCAAACCAACCACAACGACGAGAGCGACCAGTCGTTGTGCCTTTTTCGTGACCCACTGTGGATAAGTGCTCACCGACTTCGTCGAACAATTCTGTTGGGAAAGGGCCAGAACCCACACGAGTGGTGTAAGCCTTGGTAATACCCATGATTTGATCAAGGTACAAAGGACCCACGCCGCTACCGCAAGCAACACCGCCCGCCGTGGTATTAGAAGATGTTACAAACGGATAAGTACCATGATCGATGTCTAGCAAGGTGCCTTGAGCGCCTTCAAACATGATGTCGCCGCCAGCTTCACGAATGTTATGAACCAGTTCAACCGCATCAACAACGATGTCTTTAATCTGCTCAGCCCAATCGATACACAACGCAAGCGTATCTTCATAGCTTACCGCTTCAACGCCGTAATAGTTAACCAATGAGAAGTTATGGAATTCCATAACGTCTTTTAGCTTGTCAGCGAATTCTGGTTGATATAGATCACCAATACGCAAACCACGACGAGCCACTTTATCTTCGTACGCTGGACCAATACCACGGCCAGTCGTTCCGATTTTAGCGT
>OJEO01000333.1_pt1 | contig 18738 bp, 14 predicted proteins | sample 1593621 | NCBI WGS metagenome assembly OJEO01 (sample SAMN05416875, study PRJEB24817) | seawater metagenome | isolation source: Sea water | place: Canada:Atlantic | collected 2013-11
CGAGATGTAGAGAGGTCTCGTGGGCTCGGAGATGTGTATAAGAGACAGGATGAAGATGATGAAAAATGTGAGAAAGTTCATCGCCTCATTCATAATCGTCGTGATGGATTTTATGTTGATGTCAGTGCTATAAGCAGTTTTGGTGATGATTATGCTTTTGCTGCGAATGAAGATACTGATTCAGAGTTTGATGTAGCTATAAGTTACCGAGTTCAGTTACTCGGACTATTTATGGAGTCACCAGGAATAAGCACTAGACGCATTCAAGGAATGTACTCTATGCCAGCTTGGGGAGTAAACTTCTACAATAGTGATGATTATTCTTTTGATTTGTTTTATCAATACAGTACGCGAGGAATTGAAGGTTTAGAAGGTATTCAAACGCGTAATGAAGATGAACGTGCGGGTCTGAGAATGACAGGCTTTTATGAAAACAGCCAATTGCAATTGATATACTCTCCTGTTAGTCGCAATGATGAAGGCAGTGATGGTATCGAGGCTTCTATTTCATACAGCTACGATTGGCAAGTTAGAAACTGGAATTTGTACACTAACTTAGGGCTACAATACCGTTCAAAAGAAGTCACTCCTTATGGCGTACAAACTTGGGTTGAAGATGACTTGTCAACAAAGGCAGGTATCAGTTACTCGGCAGAGATTGGTATTGAATACCCGTTAACAACTGATTGGGTTATTGGTAGTTACGTCGGATATAACGCACTGTCAGATCGTAGCATAGCTAGTCGCCAAGATACCGTTGAAGACGGTGTTAGAGGCGGTTTTCTATTAACTTTTGTTTTTTAGGGGGCATCATTATGCACGCTAAAAAGCTTAATAAAATTAACAAGCAGATAAAACGACTGCTTTTACAAATAAAAACGTCATGCTTATTAATGTTATTACTTATGATAAGTTCAGTGGCGAATGCAACCGATATTCAAGCCAGCATGAAAGTAAGTCCTGAGCAATGTGTTGCAATGCGCCAAGGTCAGGCCTGTTATGTTTCTGTCGAGTTAAGTTGGCAAGTTGATACGCCAGGCAATTATTGCTTATATACCACTGGAGAGCCAAAAGCACTTAATTGTTGGATAAATAGTTCAGTAGGGGAAATGAAAAAGTCATTTGATAGGAAGGTCAATTTGGAGTTTTCATTAAGGCGTCAGAATGAAACGGTATCCGTTGCCACTGCGGTGGTGAAAATGGCATGGGTTCATAAGAAAAAAGGTCAGCCAAGAAAGTCGTGGCGTATCTTTTAGTTTTACCTCTGTTTACTATACCTTCTTACAAGAGAAGGTATAGTAATTAAAATCAGCTGAGCTCAGAGTAATGAAAACATTGAATAGAGGAAAAGGGTAATGACAGCAGAAGCGAGGCCGCATATTTTATTGGTAGAGGATGATATTGATCTCGCTGAGTGGATAGCTGATTACTTAATAGGACGTGAATTCAAAGTTACTACTTGTCATCGCGGTGATGAAGCGGTTGATCTTATTCAGTCACTCAACCCAGATATTGTCTTACTTGATGGTATGTTACCAGGCATGGATGGGCTCGACGTTTGTAAAACAGTGCGAGCAACCTTTGATAATCCTATTATTATGATCACCGCACGTGATGAAGAAATTGATGAAGTGCTTGGACTTGAAATGGGCGCGGATGATTATATTACTAAACCCGTAAGAGCCAGAGTATTACTAGCCCGTATTCGAGGCTTACTTCGCCGAGAAGATAAAGCTCGATCAGCAGATAAAAGTAATACTGTGCAGTTAACGGATGATGAACTTGAATCTAAAGGTGTATTAAAATTTAGCGGTTTGATCATTAGTGAGCAAGCCCGAAGCGTTACACTTGATGGCGAAGTAATCAAAATATCCTCTAATGAATTTGATGTCTTATGGTTTCTGGCCACAAAAGTTGGGCAGGTCGTGTCACGAAAAGAGCTGGTCAGCCACTTTCGTGGCTTTGATTATGATGGTTTTGATCGCTCAATTGATTTACGCATTTCAAGGTTACGTAAAAAGCTAAAGGATGACTCATCAGAGCCTTTTCGTATTAAAACCATTTGGGGCAAAGGTTATTTATTTGCGAATGATGTCTGGTAAGCTCGTCGCCATTCTCTCTTCAATACTGACAAAAGTTCACTTTGAATTTTAAGCCTTCAACGTTAGCTCCTTCACATTAAATAGGTTAACTCATGCGTAATTTGACACTTTCACTAGTTGTCGTGGTGCTTATCGCCACCATAGGTTTAGGTTGGATGTTTGATGTTATTTATAACCAATACCTTAGCCAAAGTATCGAGCAAAGTACTGCTCAGTCTAATCAAGAAACGAGTGGTCAGCAGAGTGTTATTGATACGTTAGAGCAAGTAGGTACTCACTTAGCAATCACACTCTCTGGCATTGAAAATCGTCAAGAATTCATTAAAAAATGGCCGAGTGAAGGACCATTGACGTTACGCTTAAAACCGTTAAGCAACTTCCCTTTACCACAACCTTTATTAACTGATTTAGTGGCAGGGCAGCCGTTATTACTTGAAACCGATGATAGTATCGACATGCATTTTTACCTGTCAGCTACGGATGAACTCTTAGTATTAACGACTCCGCCAGTAGCGGTTCAGCAAAGTAACTCATTTTTACCTATTTTACTGACCAGTCTATTTTATCTCGCAGTACTGTTATTAATGTTGCTTTGGCTTTACCCGCTTATGAGAAGGTTAATGACATTGCGTCAAACGGCCAAGTCATTTGGTGAGGGTAATTTAAACCAACGTATTGATGTTGGCTCTATTTCGTATATTCGTGATTTAGAATTAGAGTTTAATCGCATGGCGCAGCGTATCGATGATTTAGTGACTGATATAAAGCTGCTCAGTAGCGCTGTTTCTCATGATTTGCGTACACCGCTTGCGCGTATCCGTTTTGGTATTGATACCATCCAAGAAGAAGATGACCCTATCATGCGAAAACGTTTTGAACAGCGCATTAGTGATAATGTTGATGAAATGGTCGATTTGGTAGAAAGCTTATTAAGTTATGCGCGTTTAGATCAAACCTTAATTACCATAAACAAAGCGCCCGTTGACTTTACAGCACTGACGGCGACTTGTATTAAAAACAAAAGTCAGGATGATGTGCAACTAAGTTTTGATGCACCAAAGCAAGCGGTATTCGTTGATGGTGATCTGTCTTATTTGATGATTTTGATGAGCAACTTATTACAAAATGCTCATCAATATTGTAAAGGTAAAATAGCGGTTGAAGTCATAACGAAAGGCAATAATATTGTTGTAACCGTTGCTGACAATGGACCTGGGATCCCTGAAGAGCAAAGAGAAACAATGCTTAAACCTTTTATTCGCGGAAAAATCACAGAGAATAAAGTGAAAGGTTACGGCATGGGCCTTGCTATTGTTAAGCGTATTGTTGAGTGGCACCACGGCGAGATAACTATTAAAAGTTCACCAGAGTTACATGGTGCTCAATTTAGTGTGACCTTACCTAAAGCGGTTATTGACTGAGTTAGAAAGATGATGAATAAGTAGCTATAAAATAATGAAATGTGATGTTTATGCCCACTTCATAGTTTTACCTGAGCTAGCGGCATAGGCATGTGATTTTATCAAATGTACTAATTAATACAGATTTAGTTCAGTCGCTTCTTGTTCACTCTACCAGTCATTAGTGAGCTTAAAACAAACAAAATGAGTTAACTAAGTTATTCTATATTTCATTCATTTTGTAATGTTATTAGTTTGCTAATAGCTAATGAACTCCTCAAAAACTATTTTAAAAGACTTGCATATGGTGTTATTGATTTCAACATGGATGCAACTTATTAGGAAATGCGGGAGCATCTTCTCCTGAATAAGCATTCTCTTCAATTAATGCCTTACCTCTAAACCTGTTAAATCTCGCTTAGTGTAAATGAACAATAAAATAGGCCTATTGGCATCATTGCTTGTTACTTTTCCTTATCAAAAAATATTTCACCAGTCTTATTTGGATACATTGTATTCAGATACTGTGCTCATGAATCAAAAAAATTTTATTTAGCAAAAGGTTACAAACATATATTGATAATTTGTTAATTACGAAGCACTAAAACGAGTGAGATATCAGTATAAATAGGATTTGTTAACGCATCTAAACTCGAATAATCTTTTTTAAATTTAATTTTCATGTTAATGAATGGCTTATAATTACAAGTTAATTTTTGTGTGTTTTTTGATCGATTATGTTTGGATATCTTCTTAAGAATGTACTAGAATTGCGGCGAACAGCACAATCAGGTCAAATTAACCTTGAGTTTAAACTGACCAACCCCTTAGTCATTTAAAATATAAATTGCTAAGCAGCTGTAATTGAAAAGAGCAAAACTTTCGAAAGAAAGTGGCGCAAAGTCACCGGTCTACGGAAATAATTCTACGATAGCGGAACTGCCAACTACCAGCATTATTGTGCCAATAATAATGTGCAATGACAGGCATTAAGAAGTAATAGGTTTTCTGTAGATTTCACACATTGTGGAGTCACAAAATGAAGTACGTTAGTAACAATCAAATCGAAATCAACTCACTAATAAAGCGCCAAAATAAAAGTTTATCTCTAGGCTCGTTATTATTACTTACAATTTTCAGCAATTTCGCAATGGCGAATCCTCCTGAACATTCAGCAGCTTTTGCGAAAGGTCAAATTTTAGTACAACCACAACCTGGCTTATCTGAGCAAAACTTCCAAAAGATCTTGGGCAAGCACAAAGCAAGCTCAAAAGGTAAGATCAACCAATTACGTACCCACATCATCAATGTACCTGCAAATGCAGAACAAGCGATTGTCAAAGCGTTATCTAATAATCCAAACATTGAATTTGCGGAGGTTGATTCACTTGTTAAACCAAGTGAAATTATAGCCAACGACCCATATTACAACAATGCTTGGCACCTTAATACAATGCAATTACCTACGGCTTGGGAAACAGCAAAAGGTGATGGCGTGGTAGTAGCTATTCTAGATACTGGTGTTAATAGTAATCATAGCGATTTATCAGCCAATATGATTGCTGGTTGGAACAGTGTGAGTCGTAACAACGAAACGAGTGACATCTATGGTCACGGCACAATGGTTGCTGGTGTTGTAGCGGCTATCAGTGATAATAATAACGGCGTAACCTCTATCGCTTGGCACGCATCAATTATGCCTATACGAATCACTAACGATAGCTCAGGTTATGCTTATTGGAGTGATATTGCCAATGGCTTAACTTGGGCAGCCGACAATGGCGCCGACATTGCCAATATTAGTTATTCAGTAACCACAAGCTCTTCAGTAACAAATGCAGCGCAATACATGCGTAATAAAGGTGGTTTAGTTGTAGCTTCAGCAGGTAACGGTGGCGCAGACCTAAACTGTACAGATAACCCAAGTATTATCACAGTATCAGCCACAGACAGTGCAGATAACAAGACCAGCTGGTCAGACTACGGAAATTGTGTCGATGTATCTGCGCCGGGGGCAGGGATTTGGACCACGACTAAAACTGGTGGATATAGTGCTGTAAATGGTACTTCTTTTGCCAGTCCAGCAACGGCAGCAACATTAGCACTAATAAAGTCAGCTAATCTAAACCTCAGTAATGATGAACTTGAAAATATTTTAGAGGCTAGTGCAGATAAGTCTAAAAATGGCGGTGTATTTAATAGCTATTATGGTCATGGCAGAGTTGATGCCGCGGCTGCAGTTGCAATGGTAGTAAATACACCTACTATTGATCAACAAGCACCAACAGTTGTTATAACCTCTCCAACAGAAAATAGCGTGCAAACAGGCACCTTTAATGTCACAGCTAATGCACAAGACAATATGGCGGTGAGCTCTGTTAGTCTATATGCCAATGGCGTATTAATTGGTACAGATACTGTCGCACCATATAGTGCTAGTTTTAACAGTACTAATATTGCTGATGGTAGTGTAGCTTTCACCGCTCAGGCGTATGATGCAACAGGAAATCAAGGTAACTCCTCAACTTATTGGCTAACAATAGACAACATCGCTGATGTTGCAGACACCATAGCACCGAGTGTGAGTATTACTAACCTCGTTAATGGCGGTAGCATAAGCGGGAATCAAGCGATTAAAGTTAGTGCAACAGACAATACTGCGGTGACTAAAATTGAATTGTATATTGACGGTCAGTTAAAAAACCAAACGACTGAATCAACACTGTCTTATAGTTGGAACACCCGTAAAGTGTCTAACGGATATCATACTATTCTAACAAAGGCATTTGATGCGGCTGGCAACCAAAATCAGACCAGTATTCAAGTAAATGTTCAGGCAAGAAAAAAAGGCCGTAAATAGCACATTTAAACAAAGCTAAATTTTAATAAAAAATTAAAAAGACACTGCCATGGCAGTGTCTTTTTTTTGGGGCTTATTTTATTTATTGTTAATACGTTTTTTACGTAAGCTTAAGACAATAAAAGTGCTACCAAGTAGAAACAACGTACTGGGTTCAGGAACCACTATGTTGGGATTACCACCACCATCATCTCCACAACATTCTCCGCCGTTAAGTTTGTCGCTGCCAGTGGCAGTATTGACCTGCTGAAAGCGCGCTACATAGTTAAGCGAATTATCCAAAAAACCGACCTTGAACGCAGCCTCTACTTCAAGCGCAGTAAGGCCATTGAAGCCAACTTTTACGCTTACAGAATCTTCCATTGCCTCAGACAATGCGTTATTAGCGTTTCCTCCGTTGTAATTACTATTATCTGCGGCTGCGAAATCTAGCGTACCAAATGGCTGAGCATCGGCAGAAATTATCATAGTAGTTAAAAAAGTACCACCAGTGAAGTTAGCTTGGTCCAGTCCACTGTTGGGCTCAATCAGGTCAAACGCTATTCCGGTCAGTTTTGACATTGTTGCTCCCTCGCCAAAGCTCGCTATTTCACCCGTTGTGTTCCTGATCACCATATCAATCCGAACCAACCCACTCATATCATCAAAAAAATTAAGCGTTGCTTTGGCTGATACGCCGGTGGCTGGGTTGTTGGATGACACGCTGTTGCTATTCCACTCTAAGATAAGAGTGGCATTGGCTGCATAGGAAAAGCTAGCAAGTGCAATGAGCAAAGCGCTAGTGAATCTTGTAAGTGTTCGCATAATTGATTCCTTATTAACAATCCCAATATGTAAATTCAAAAGAGATTATTCTCACGTTATTGTTAAAAAGTATACTTAGCCATAAACTCCTTGTAGTCCCTATGGCATAAGCTGTAAAGAAGCAAATTATATACCGATTATTTTTTTACCCTATTTATTATGTGGTTAAATAATGCACAGAAAAGGTGAGTGGTTACTGTGTAAAATAATCTGACACTTTATCACTTAATAGTGATAAATAGGTGTCGTGTAATTCGAGGGGAACTTGCCTGTGTGTGTCATCACACCAATTTAGCAATTAAGCGTAAATGTTCTCATGACGTGACGGATTCTCATTATTTTTGGCGATTCATCTTTATTATAAAGCGAACTTAATCGTCATTCTTTAATGTGATTTGTGGAGTGGTATAGGCTTTAGTTCCCCATAAAGGAACTGTAGAAAGGCTATGCTTAAAACTTCCTGAGGTCTCTTTGGTCGCGTAAGATAAATACATTAACGTTTGATTTTGGGCGTCATAAATACGTCTTACTTTCATGGTTTTAAAAAAGATACTTTTTGATTTTTTAAAGACCACTTCGCCAGATTTACTTTTATCTATTTGAGCTACCATTGCCGCTGTGATTTCACCAGTTTGACGACATGAAATTGAACTATCACTAGGATCAGACAAGCTCAAATTTGCTTCAACACTCGCTATATGACAAGTAACACCCGGCACTATAGGGTCAACTAGGGTATTTAGTTTAATATCCTTGAGGGTGAACATGCCTAATGATACATCACCGACTTCATTATCTGAGCAGCCCATAAGCAGTGTTGAAAAGCCAACGGCTAGCATAAATTTTTTCATGAGTTTTCCTTGGAGTAATATGAGTCGTAATGTTAGATGAGCAAATTATAAAGAGTGTATCACAGTGAAAATTGACTATTAATAGTGTCTTTAAAGAGATTTAACTTATCACTTGCGACTAACTCACCAAGATATAAGACAAAAGCCAGTAAATGACCTGTGAATTTAAAATATTTTGTATACAATAATAGACTGTTATTTATCATTCGGTGAGCCAACCTTAATACTCACTTTTATCTTGGAGTAAACCAATGCGTTCTTTTTCTCGCTTTTCTTGTCGATTAGCTTTGGCTGTTAGTGTACTAACGACACCCTTCATAACGGTGGCAAATACCACGGTTACTAGTGGTACAGGTGCTAGTAACCTCTTTGAAGCTAAAGATATTTTTTCACTGGAGTATGCCAGTGAGCCACAAATATCTCCTGATGGCGAAAAAATTGTTTATATCAGAAACTCTAACGATATTATGACCGATGATAAAAACAAAAACTTATGGTTGATTGATGTTAATAGTAAAAAGCAGTTGCCACTTTTTTCTGATGACAAACAATATTCACAACCACGTTGGTCAGCTGATGGTGAAAAAATTGCCTTTGTCAGTAATTTAACTGGCAGTTATCAAATACACGTGCATTACCTTAAACAAAATCGCACTGCTTTGGTTAGCCAAGTACAAGGTGGTGTAGGCAGTTTAACCTGGTCACCAGATGGAAAATGGCTGGCGTTTACACAACTTGTTGCCGACAAAAGAACGGTTATTGCCAAAATGCCTAAAAAGCCTAAAGGAGCGAAATGGTCAAAACCTGTCGTTGTTATTGACCAAGCATATTATCAAGCAGATGGTCGCGGCTTGCTCAAACCTGGTTATAAGCATATTTTTGTATTACCCAGTGAGGGCGGTACACCTCGTCAGATCACTCAAGGGGACTTCCATCATAGAGGTACCCTTGCTTGGACTAATAAAAGTGATGCTATTGTTTTTTCAGCAAATCGTATAGCTGATTGGGAATATAAATCACTCGAAGGTGATTTATTTAAAGTGACGGTAAAAGAGGGTGAGCTGACGCAGTTAACCTCTACTCCGGGTGATGAATTTAATCCCGTGTTTTCTGAAAATGGTAAGAAGCTTGCCTTTTTGTCGACGTCTAATGCTTTAAACCCTTATCGTAATGCCAAGTTAAATATTATGGATTGGCAGACTAAGAAATCAACTGAGATTGCTAGCGATTTTGACCGTTCTATTCAAGACCCACAATGGTTATCAAGCTCATTATTAGCCATGAGTTATGACGATTTTGGCAAGCGTAAATTGGCGACCATTTCCACCAAAGGTAAAGTTAAAGACTTAACAGATACCTTAGTAGGAAGTAGTATTGGCCGACCTTATATCAGTGGTAGTTTTACTGCTTCACCGGAAGGATATATGGCTTTTACCCAAGGTAGTAGCACACGCCCAGCAGATGTTGCAGTGATTAATACTCGTAAAAAGTCGGTTAAATTAACACAATTAAATGAAGACATATTAGCACATAAAAACTTAGGTAAAGTCACCGAAATTAATTATAAATCATCATTTGATGGTGAGCCTATTCAAGGTTGGTACGTAACCCCACCGAACTTTGATCCTAAGAAAAAGTATCCTCTTATTTTAGAGATCCACGGCGGTCCACACTTAGCTTACGGCCCACATTTTTCTGCTGAACTTCAACGTTTTGCGGCTCAAGGTTATGTAGTCTTTTATGATAATCATCGTGGTAGTAGCTCTTACGGCGAGCGTTTTGCCATGTTATTAAAGTATAAGTACAGCTCTAAAGAAGATTTTGCTGATCATAACTCAGGTGTCGATGCTATGTTGGATCTGGGCTTTATTGATGAAGATAACTTGTTCATCGCTGGCGGCTCTGCTGGTGGTATTGCAACGGCGTATGCTATTGGTTTAACCGATCGTTTCTCAGCAGCTGTTGTCGTTAAGCCAGTTATTAACTGGTTAAGTAAAGTGCTCACAGCAGATAGTGGTTTAGGGCAAATACCGACACAATTTCCGGGAATGCCATGGGAGCACGTTGAACATTATTGGAAACGTTCTCCGATGTCATTAGTCGGTAACGTGACAACGCCAACTATGTTGATGACGGGTGAAGAAGATTTACGTACCCCAATGGCACAAACTGAACAATTCTATCAAGCGCTAAAATTGAGAAAAATTGATACTGTGTTAGTCAAAGTACCGGGTTCTCCCCACGGTATTGCCGGTAAACCATCAAGGATGATTACTAAAATCGAGCATACCCTTGCTTGGTTTGAAAAATATAAGACTAAGGCAACTGAGTAAAATAGCGAGAATCAGTAAGGTAAAAAATCATACCTGATCGTTATTTCATTAATAACGGTTATGACAGCAAAGACCAAGCTATACCTTTTGGTATTAATTCAGCTTGGTCTTTTTTTTGTGCTTTTTTAAGAGAAGGGGGCTTTATTCACAACCCTGTTTACACACCTGCATTTCATAATGTGAAATCAGCAGTTAGTGCTTATGAAAATTTTAAAAATTATGATGTGAGATGGTCTGTAGTTGAATTGGCTTAGCCTTTTATTGATACCCAAACTACTTGAAGATGCAGCTTTCAGCTGGAATTAGAAATGCCTTTAGGCAAGGTATTGATTGAAGAGAATAGTTATTCTATTCAATCAATAACGCAGCATAAAGCGTTTTTAAACCAGCTCTGCGGGGACGTCTGAGCAAAACATGTTCTTCGTTACCTCGTTTTTTAAGGACGCTGCATGGATGCAGCTTATTAGAGAATGCAGGAGTATATTCTCCTGAATAACCCTTAATAAAATGAGCCGCCTTGATCATGAGTTCCTCATACGTCCTGAAACACACATCTTCAAGTAGCTTGGGTATAAGTAAACTGAAAATATAGATGGTCAGATTTTTCAGTGCCGTAATAGCCTCAATTTTTATTCTATTTCTATTCAAAGGAAGATATTTATCTATGCTGAATTTAACTATTCGTCGTAAAGTTGTACTTACTACCTTGACTGCTGTGGTGCTATCAATATTGATTGTTAGTGCTTTTGCCCTTAATTCAAGTCGCACTATTATTATGGAGGCTGCAATTGAACGAGAACTGCCTGCAGCACTTGGTGAGGTAGCGAATAAACTTGATGCGCAATTATTGTTACCTATTACGGTTGCGCAAACGATGTCGACTAACCTTTACTCACAACAGTTCATTGCCAATGGCGAACAAGAGAGCAATCATAATCAGGTGATCACTTATTTGAAGAATATTCAGAGTGAATTTAAAACAATAAGTGCCTTTTTAGTCTCCGCCAATACTGGAAAATACTTCACCCCGAGTGGGTTGTTCAAAACCTTGTCGCCACACGAAAGTAAAGACCAATGGTTTTATGGTTTTATCAAAAGTGGCAACAAATACGAACTGAGCTTAGATGTTGATGAAGAAACCAATATACCGACCTTATTTATTAATTATCTAATGAAGGTTTCGGGAAAGCCTAGTGCGGTTGTCGGCGTGGGGTTATCGCTTGAGAATATGGCTAACAGTATTAGTCAGTATAATATTGCACAAACAGGTAAAGTTTTTTTAGTTGATCAGCAGGGCACGATAAAACTTCATCCTGATACCCAACAAATTGGTAAAACTTTAGCCGAATTAGGTGTTGATAACAGCCAAAAGCTCCTGGCTAAAGCGCAATTTAGTTCAGCTGAATTTACCTTGAATAATACTAAAACTCTTATTGCATCTCGATATTTAGACAGTATTGGCTGGTATGTGATTGCTGAAGTTGCTAAAGAAGAAGTTCTTGGTGGATTAACCCAAGCGACGTGGGCTTTAGTGATGATGGGTATTATTATTGCGGTGATTTCTGCGTTTGTTAGTACGTGGCTTATATCTCGTTTAATTGCACCTTTTGGCCAGCTTGCTGATATGTTGGCTGAAATAGGTAAAGGTGGTGGCGATTTAACCCGTCGTTTAGATGATTCACGACAAGATGAAGCCGGTACTATGGCGAGAGGTTATAATCAATTTGTCAGCTATTTAAGTGAATTATTACAACAAGTTTCTAACACGGGTAATGAGCTTGCCTTTGCCATTGAGCAAATAGATTCTCAAGCAAAGTCGATGGAAGCTGAGATAAATGAGCAAGTGAGTAGAGTTGAGCAAATTGCCACCGCGATGCATGAAATGGGCATGACGGCGGAAGAAATCGCTGGTAGCGCTAATAATGCCGCGCAAAGTGCACAAGCTGCTGATGAAACCGTGCAGCAAGGAAATGATTCCGTGGTACAAACGATTGCTAGCGTTTCCGATATGAGCGAGCAGTTAGTATCTACCAGTGCCATGATCGCTCAACTGGCTGAGGATGCACGCTCTATTGATACTGTGGTTGAAGTAATACGTAGTGTCTCAGAGCAAACGAACTTATTGGCGTTAAATGCTGCGATTGAAGCGGCGCGCGCTGGAGAGCAAGGTCGAGGTTTTGCTGTTGTGGCTGATGAAGTGAGAACCCTTGCATCGCGCAGTCATGACTCTACTAAAGAAATTAGAAATATTATTGAGAAGCTGCAAGCAAAAACAGAAGAAGTAGTTACTGCTATCTCTCACAGCACAGAGCTGAGTACGACAAGTCAAACTGAAGCCGGTCATTCGGGCAAACATTTAGAAAGTATTTCTGAGAGCATTAGTATAATGAATGATATGAATCTGCAAATTGCGACCGCTACCGGGGAGCAGTCTAATGTGGTGGGTGAAATTAATCCGCATGTTACCGCAGTTGCCGATATTTCCCGGGCTAATAGCGATATCGTTCAACAAACTTCGATTGCTTGCAGTGAGCTTAGAAATAAAGCCATTCATTTAAATGAGTTAGTCTCACGCTTTAAGTTTGACTAATATTAATTATCTGGAAAAACGCTGACTTTCAAATGGTCTGATACCAAGTCCATTAAGTTATTTATCACTCAGCGATAAATAAAAGGCTTAGAGGCAAGGCATTGATTGAAGAGAATGGTTATTCCCTTATCAAAATCAATAACAGCATGTAAGTCTTTTAAACTCGCCCATGGGAGCTTGTCAGAAAAGCAATATCTGCACAAATTTGTTAAATATAGAATGGTTATACTTATACAAATTTTGTTTGTTATAACTCTTCTGACATAGCTCTGAGCTGGGAATAAATTTGATGGAATTGGTATAGATATCCAATAACGTCGTTGCTTTCAATCACAATAGCCCGCTATTGCTCAATCAAGCGCCTTGTTTTTGAACATTTATTTTCATTTGATTCTTCTTAAATAGGAATCAAAATTAATTATTCGAATATAACATTATTTTTAATAAAGCTGCTTTACAGAGCATAGCGAGCATTAAAAAATGCCAGTCAGTTAGCTGACTGGCATTTTTATTCTCTTAACTTTCGCTAAGTAAGCAATAAATTAATACAGTTGGTATTTTTACCAAATACGAACACGTTCATCTTCTGCTAAATACAAAGCATCACCAGGTTTTACGTCAAACGCTTTGTACCATGCATCATGGTTACGCGGTGCTTGAGCACGAAAACGTCCAGGTGCATGCGTACCACCTCTAAGCTGGTTTAGCATACTTTTCTCAGTGCGTTTTTCTTTCCACACTTGTGCCCACGCTAAGAAGAAACGTTGATCACCGGTAACACCATTAATAACCGGCGCTTCTTTACCGTTTAAGCTTAATCGGTAAGCATGGTAAGCCATAGATAAACCACCTACATCACCAATGTTTTCGCCTAAGCTGTTTCGTCCGTTAACAAAGTTATCAGGAATAGGTTCATACTTGTTGTATTGAGCAACCAGTTGGTTCGCTTTAGCATCAAAGGCATCGCGATCTTCATCAGTCCACCAGTTACGTTGAATACCATTAGCATCAGACTTTGAGCCTTGATCATCAAAACCGTGTCCCATTTCATGACCAATTACCGCGCCAATAGCGCCGTAGTTAACTGCGGCATCGGCATTTGGATCGAAAAATGGTGGTTGTAAAATTGCAGCAGGGAATACAATTTCATTAAATGAACTATTGTAGTAGGCATTTACCCGTTGTGGTGTCATACCCCAGCGATTACGGTCGGTTTTCTTTAACTCTTTAGCAACACTCTGCGCATTAAAAAACTGACGAAGGTGTTTGACGTTACCAACCAAATCATTTTTAGCAATGCTTACACCATCAAACTCCTGCCATACATCAGGGTAACCAATCTTAGGGTTAAATGCGGCAAGTTTAGCGTGAGCATTCACTTTGGTTGCTTCACCCATCCAGTCAAGTCCGTTAATACGTTGCCCTAGTGCGGTTCGTAAGTTTTCAACGAGCTGAGCCATTTGACGTTTTGAACTTTCAGGGAAGAAACGGGCTACATAGACTTTACCAATAGCAAAACCTAAAGACTCAGTGTCTGACATTTCGCCAATTGCGCGCTTCCAACGTGGGCGAGGCTCTTGCTGACCGCTTAACTCTTTGCCATAAAAAGCAAAGTTAGCCGCATAAATATCTTCAGATAATAAATCGGCATTACCGCTAATAGTATGGAAGGTTAAATAGTCCTGCCAAACGGATAACGGCTCTGAATTAACTAAAGCAATCATTGCTTTAACAGGCTCAGGTTGAGAGATATTAAGTTGTGGCACTTTGTAACCAGATTGAGCAAAGTAAGTATCCCAGTCAAAATCTGGGTATTGCTTAGCTAAATCAGTGCGTTGTACTTGGTTTAAGGTTAAGTCGCGGTTACGCCTTTTTTCACGTGGCCAATGACCTTGAGCGATTTTAGTTTCTAATGCTAATATTTTTTCAGCACGTGCTTGGCCGTTTTTAATACCAGCAAAACTCAACATGGTTACTATATGTTCTACATAAGCGTTACGTGTTTTTTCAAATCGCTCACTTTCTTCTAAATAGTAAGAACGGTCAGGAAGGCCTAAACCGCCTGCACCAATAGACATTTCATATTGGTTTGGGTTTAAACGATTAAACCACATATAACCACCAATAGGGGATTTAGTACCTGTTAACCATGCATCACCAAATATTTTGGTTAAGTCTTCAGTATTTTTTACTGCGCTAATTTGATCTAGCGTTGACTGAATTGGACTAATGCCTAATTTATTAATGGTTTCAGTGTCCATATAGGCTTGATAAAAGTCAGCCACCAATTGTTCATCAGCGTTTAATTCAGTACGGCTAGTGATATCGTCAATAATTTCTTTTACTTGGGATTCGCTTCGTTCAGCTAAACCGGTAAAAGCACCAAAACGTGTTTTATCAGCTGGCATAATATAATGGTCATACCAAGTACCACTTGCATACATAAAGAAGTCATCACCAGGCTTAATGATTTCATTACGGGCGCTTAAATCAACACCGAAGCTTCCTAGTTCGGCTTTATTTGCCACTGCACTGTTATTATTGTTGTCATTACTTGTGTCAAACATGCCACAACCGCCGAGAACGGAAGTTGCTAAGGCAATGGCTATCAAAGTTTTTTTCATAGGATAAGTCTCTCTTAAAATAATTTAGTAATACCTTCTATAGCGACATCGAAAAACAGCCTGAGATTGATGTATCCACTTTAAAATTGAGGCTGCTTCATTACTTTCTTTAGATATTAATCATTTGCTTATAGTGATCTACTAACGGTATTACTTTGCACTATGTCATTTTCGCGTATGTTAATGAAATGTCAACCTAGATACGTTTAACGGTAGGGTTTACTCGACGAGGTCATTATCATTTTACCGTTATGTACTTTTTTTCGTTGAGCAGGTAAACAAAATAGTTATGCATTGTCTTTTGTTAATTATCCTTCAATCTCGATATACCTCGGCAAATCACCTTTGCAATTATTGACTTTGCTAGGTATAAAGACGGCCACGATTTGTTATTTTATGAGTTAACTTGGTGAAAACACTTTCTTTTATATTTTTATTGCTGGTTGCTGTCCCTGCGCTGGCAAAATCTTCTCTTGAAAAATCAGGAGATATCATGCATTTACTTTTACCTGCAACGGCCCTTGGCGCAACCTTAGTAATTGAAGATGATTATGAAGGCAGCTGGCAGCTTATAAAAACAGGTGTCGTTTCTCGTGTGGCAGTGGAAGGGTTAAAGTATGCCGTTGACAAAGACAGACCTGACGACTCAGGTGATGACTCTTTTCCGTCAGGTCATACGGCTGATAGTTTTGCGGCGGCAACATTTATTCAGCAACGTTATGGCTGGACGTGGGGCATTCCTGCTTATATTGGCGCGACCTTTGTTGGGTATAGTCGAGTAGAAAGTGATAAACACTATGTAGAAGATGTTCTCGCTGGCGCGGCTATCGGTATTATTTCAGGCCTATATTTCACTGAACCCTATTCAGGTATAACTATTTCACCGACGGCGAACCGTGGACATTACGGCATAAACTTCAGCGGTACTTTTTAACTTGTAAAGTTACGTATAAGGAAATTTATCTATGAAAAATAAAGTATCACAAGAAACTCAAGACCAAGCACTAAAAGTGGCTAAAGCCACACAAAAAAAAGCGCAAACGAAAGAGCAAACCAAGCTTATTACTCAAGGAATAGAAAAAGGTATTGCCGAGTATAAAAAACAGCAAAATAAAAAATCACGCGAGCGAGATAAAGATCGTAAGCAACAAATAAAGCAAAAACAGCGTCTGGTAGAAGAGAGTACAGTAGCAACTGTAGCCCCAAGTACAAGTTATTTACCTTGGATATTATTAGCTGTTAGTTGGCTTGGTTTTATTAGTTTTATTTTATTGAGCTAACGCTTTAAAAAATAAATCAACGAATCCATTACTTGTTTATTTAACTGATATAACCCTGAAATTTACCTGATAAATAAAAGGGTTATGATACAGGCTTTTAAAAAGCGGCTAATCGTTCAATTAGCCAAAATGTTGCTGTGATACCGCAAAGATAGCTAATAGGTAAGCGCAGCATGGGTAAGGTTAATGCTTGATGTCGTAGTTTTATATAAAGTACTGACCCGCACTTAACCAATAAAAATAGTGATAGCACAAAAATTAGTTGGCCTAATTCTACGCCGATATTAAAACTCAATAGTGCTAATAATTTTTCCGCATCGGGTAGCCCTATATCACTGAGTACTGCGGCAAATCCAAAACCATGAAGTAAGCCAAAACTTGATGAGACCAATACCGGATAACGCAAGCTCAAACTGTGTTGTTTGTTTTTGGCTATTTCCCACGCTAAAAAAATAATGCTTAATGCGATAATCGCTTCTACGGGCTCTATTGGGATAACTATAATATTTGTTGCCGAGAGAAATAGTGTTATTGAATGAGCTATGGTAAAACCGGTAATGGTATACAGTAGTTTTTTTCGCGTGCCTGAGATATAAACCAAACAAGCAACAAATAATAAATGATCTAAACCAATGAGAATGTGCTCTATACCAATTTTTATATAGGTTATAGCAGTCTCAAAGGTAGTTAATGCGACCACTTTTTTTATTAAGTATTCAGGGTTATCTACATTCAGTACAGTTGTTAGTGTATTTTTATTTAATGCAATAATTCGAACAAGTATATCGCCCGTAGATCTTTCAATGCCATCTATGGTGAGTAAAACTCCAGATAACCCAGTTTCTCGACGAAATTGGCTATATTCAATGTAAGCGTTATTAATGACATGTTTTCTTGTTAAACCTAACTTCTGGCTATTCTTTGGTAATATAAAGCTAATTTTTTCTTTTTTACCATTGCGAAGAGGTACTTTCCAAACGACATCAAAATCAGTGTTACTGGTCGCGGTAATTGTCAGCGAGGCTGGTCTCATGTCATCAGCGAGCACTTCGCTGCAAAAGACAGATAAAAGTGGTAACAACAATATAAGGCGTAATAGTCTTATTATCTTCATGGGTAATATCATCAAATCACTCGGCTTTAGCGGCAAGTTCTTGCTCTATGGTATAACTTTTTAGTAAGCGTTCTTCAAAGCTTGCTTTAGCGACTTGTAAGTTTTTATATTGCCAGTCAGCTAATACTGTTGATTTTACTGATTCAAATGCTTTGTTAACTGATGGACTTCTTTGTTCGATTAAAACAAAGTGTACGCCGTGTGATGATTTGATAGGTCCAGACCATGAAGATAAAGGAGCAAGCAGTAGCTTTTCGCTAAAGCTGTTACCGAATAGCCTATCAATTTGCACCACATTTTTGCTGGTTACTTGATAGGGCAGCAACTTAAGTTCACCTTGCGGTTTTTTTCCTTGTTCAATTAACTGTTTCTGTAGTGCAATTTTTTGTTGTAATTCGTCCTTATTCCCATCAATGGATAAATGAATTTGTTGAAAGCTAAGGATTGGTTGGGTTTGATATTTATTAATATACTGCTGGTAGAATTGCATTAATTCCCCATTGCTTGGTTCTTTAGTGGTAACGAGATCTTCAATTAAAAATTCTATTTTTTGCCTTAAACGCCTATCAATCACTTTATCACCCATATCCATATTTAATGCGCGTGCTTCACGAATATACATTTCATTAATCGCATAATGACGTGTGGCATTTTCCAACTCTTTCGCTAATGGTGCGCGGTTCCAGCGCGCTAAAAAACTTTGTTTGATTTGTTCAATTCGACCTTGGCTGATGGTAATTTTGTTGGGGTTGTCATCTTGTGCATTAAGTTGTTTAAAGA
>OJEO01000337.1_pt1 | contig 18508 bp, 16 predicted proteins | sample 1593621 | NCBI WGS metagenome assembly OJEO01 (sample SAMN05416875, study PRJEB24817) | seawater metagenome | isolation source: Sea water | place: Canada:Atlantic | collected 2013-11
GTTTGGCTTTTGCACGTACTCGCAGTAAAGAAGCTGTTGGTAAGTTGTTTAATGAGTTGGGTCCTCGTTATGAAGCACGTCCGGGTGGCTACATTCGCATTATGAAATGTGGCTTCCGTTCTGGTGATAATGCACCTATGGCTTACGTTGAATTAGTAGACCGTCCTGCTGTTGAAGCAGAAGACGTTGTTGAAGCAACAGAAGCTGGCGAAGAGTAAAATCTTCGTTATAAAAAAGCCCAGCTTATGCTGGGCTTTTTTTTGCCCAAAATTTAGTTTCTGTTGGGTATGTCAGCATCAATAATAGTAAATCCATTCTTTCAAGTAGTACTTATTGTGGATTGCTAATGCAAGGGAGTATTAATGTTAAAGCGAGACAATGCTTATGTCATAAAGCAGCAGTTGGCCAGCTATCTAAGTGATTTTAAGTCTCATAGAGAAGTCATCGGACAAGATACTTTTAGTTATATTGAAGCTGGCCCACCAATGGCTGAGTGTGTTTTTTTTATACATGGAGCGGTTGGTAATAAAACTCAGTGGCGAGGCCTGATGCAGCTTCTTAGTCGCCAATATCGGGTTATTGCTATCGATGTCCCTGGTTTAGCTGTGGGGCATGAGGCAGCTAGCGGTTATTATTCGTTAACTGAATTATCTAATTATATAATGCGCTTCTTTCGGCATAAAAATATTGAATCAGCCTGTTTGGTAGCTCATTCAATGGGAGCTAATATTGCTTGCCGATTTTCGGCCCTGTACCCTAATAAAGTTAATTCTTTGGTCGTCGCTTCACTAACTGGATGGGAGCAATTATTTGGCCAATCTTATTGGCATAAATTCAGTGAATTTAAGCAGTTACTTGTTTTTAATAATCTAGATGAATTCAAAGCTTTATTTTCTTCTTTGTTTCACCAACCCCCTTATATGCCAGATGCATTATTAGAGCTTAGAATGCGTGATCTGCAAAAGCATCAAACTCAGCTCTATAAGGTGCTTACTCACATACAGCAAGAGTTCCATTTACTGAGTAATGATTTGGCATCTTTAACCTGTCCGGTATTGGCGATTAATGGAGTGGAGGATGTTTTCGTTGATTTATCTATTTTGGATCGAGTTGTGAATCTGTATCCAGATTTTAAAATGGTGAATTTTAACGAATGTGGTCATGTGCCTTTTCTGGAATACCCAAAAAAGACACACTCAACAATCACAAAATTTATCTTATCGAATGGGCGTGATTTCTGACTTATTCAAGTCTAGTAGCCACGTTCTAACAAAGGCTTAAGGAATGTCGCTGTATGAGACTGCTTTTGCTCAGCAACTAGCTCTGGCGTGCCCTCAGCAATAATGTATCCACCTTTCGAGCCACCTTCTGGCCCAAGGTCAATGATCCAGTCAGCTGTCTTAATAACATCCAGATTATGCTCAATAACAACAACAGTATTGCCGTGATCACGTAAGCGATGCAATACAGCTAATAATTGCTGAATATCGGCAAAGTGCAAACCGGTTGTCGGCTCATCCAAAATGTACAAGGTATTACCGGTATCGCGCTTAGAAAGTTCTTTGGCCAACTTAACACGTTGTGCTTCACCACCCGAGAGTGTTGTCGCTGCCTGCCCTAGAGTGATGTAAGAAAGGCCTACGTCAATCAGGGTTTGCAGTTTGCGTGAAATAGCGGGTATAGCATCAAAGAACTCACGAGCATCTTCTACTGTTAGCGATAAACATTCGTGGATGTTTTTACCTTTATAGCGAATATCCAAGGTCTCACGGTTATAACGCTGTCCTTTACAAATATCGCAAGGGACATACACATCCGCTAAGAAATGCATCTCAACCTTAATAACGCCGTCACCTTGGCAAGCTTCACAGCGTCCACCTTTAACGTTAAACGAAAAGCGACCTACCTTGTAACCACGGCTACGGGCTTCTTGTGTCCCTGCAAATAACTCACGTATTGGAGTGAAGATGCCGGTGTATGTCGCAGGATTCGAACGAGGTGTGCGGCCAATGGGGCTTTGATCGATATCGACGACTTTATCCAGCTGGTCCATGCCTACGATAGATTCGTAAGGCGCTGCTTTTAACGTCGTCGCACCATTTAGTGCGGTTGCCGCTAGAGGATAAAGCGTACGGTTAATCAGCGTGGATTTACCGGAGCCTGAAACCCCTGTCACACAGGTTAATAAACCAAGAGGAATGTTGAGCTCAACGTTATCAAGGTTATTACCTGTTGCGCCTGTCAGCGTTAATAATCGTTCTGGGTCATATACGCTACGTTCTTTAGGGATATCAATTCTTCTAACACCCGTCATAAACTGACCGGTGATGGAATTCTTGTTATTAAAAACTTCTTCAGGCGTGCCTTGGGCAACAATCTCGCCACCATGCACCCCAGCGCCAGGACCAATATCAATAAGATAATCGGCGCTGCGAATTGCATCTTCATCGTGCTCAACAACGATTACGGTATTACCAATATCGCGTAAGTGAACCAGGGTTTGTAATAGGCGGTCGTTATCGCGCTGGTGTAAACCAATTGATGGCTCATCCAAAATATACATCACACCGACTAAGCCAGCACCAATTTGAGAAGCAAGGCGAATACGCTGTGCTTCACCACCCGATAAGGTATCAGAGCTTCGATTTAGGCTTAAGTATTCTAAGCCGACGTTAACCAAGAACTGTAGGCGATCACGAATTTCTTTAAGAATTTTTTCTGCGATTTGAGCTTTCTGCCCAACAAATTCAAGTTGAGTAAAATAAGCCTGCGCTTCATCAATAGGTAACGCCGTACATTGGTGAATCGTTTTATCACCAATAAATACATGACGCGCTTCCGTTCTTAGGCGAGAGCCTTCGCAAGTTGGGCACGGTTGTACGCTTAGGTACTTGGTCAGCTCTTCACGTACCATTTGTGAATCGGTATCGTGAAAACGGCGGTCAAGGTTTGGCAGTACCCCTTCAAAGATATGAGTCTTTAATACGGTATCGCCACGGCTATTAACATAGTTGAAGCTTATTTCGTCTTCGCCGCTACCTTGCAAAATTAGGTGTTGTTGCTTTTTGGTTAGTTTGTCGAAAGGCTTGTCGATATCGAAGCCATAATGTTCGGCGACTGAATTAAGCATTTGGAAATAATAAATGCTACGACGATCCCAGCCACGAATAGCCCCTTCAGAGATGGAGAGGCTAGGTTCTGCAACCACTAAACTTTGATCAAAGTATTGTTTAACACCAAGGCCATCACAGGTGCCGCAAGCGCCAGCAGGGTTATTGAACGAGAATAAGCGAGGTTCTAATTCTGACAGGCTATAACCACAGTGTGGGCAAGAGAATTGTGAGGAAAATAATAACCCCTCACTGTCATCGTCATCCATCGGCACAACAAGTACAAGTCCGCCACTAAGTCCAACGCAAGTCTCTAACGATTCAGCTAGACGCTGCGCAATTTCAGGACGAATTTTAAAGCGGTCTACCACAACTTCAATGGTGTGCTTCTTTTTCTTATCCAGTTCAGGAGTATCATCTAAATCACAAACCAAACCATCAATACGAACTCGAATAAAGCCTTGGGCACGGAGGTTGTCTAGAATATGTAGATGTTCGCCTTTGCGGTCTCGAATAACCGGCGCCAAAATCATCTGCTTACTTTCTTCTGGAAGTTCAATGATTTGGTCAACCATCTGGCTGATGGTCTGTGCTTCAAGAGCCACATCATGTTCAGGGCACTTGGGTGTGCCAACTCGAGCAAACAGCAATCTTAAATAATCATAAATCTCAGTCACTGTGCCCACGGTAGATCGAGGGTTGTGAGAAGTCGATTTCTGTTCAATAGAGATGGCAGGTGATAACCCTTCGATATGATCAACATCAGGCTTTTCCATCATGGATAAGAACTGACGAGCATACGTCGAGAGAGATTCAACATAGCGACGCTGACCCTCTGCATAAAGAGTATCAAATGCTAATGATGATTTTCCTGAGCCACTCAAGCCAGTAATGACGATGAGTTTGTCGCGAGGAATCTCAATATCAACATTCTTGAGATTATGGGTGCGAGCGCCCTGAACTATAATTTTATCCATTAAACAATTCTGACTTTATTAATCAATAAGCCAGAATTGTAAAGCAACTGAGCAAGGGGTAAAGGAATTAAACAGCGGTTTCCAGAACAATGTCTTCTAAGTTGTCTTTTGCCCAATTAACCGCTTGGATTCGGTTAGAGACATCAATCTTTTTGAACAAGTTGTAGATGTGAGTTTTAACGGTATGCATACTGACATTCAAATTCTTCGCAATTTCAGTATTCGTGGCACCTGTCGCAGTTAAGCTAAGAATTTGCTTTTCGCGTCGAGTAAGTAGGCTGGCGTTGTGAGTAACTTTACGAGGCTTAATGCGTGTGCGCTCTAAGTACTGTGCAATTAAGCGACGTGAAAGCCAAAACTCGCCTTCAAATATCCCCATTATGCCTTTCACTAACTGCTGCTGGGATGTTTCCTTATAGAAAATACCGTTAACCATCGGCCAAGCAATGAGGCGTTCAACTGAACTGGTATTGTTCGTATTAAAGAAAGCGACTTGGATATCGGTGTTTTGAGCAAAAATTTGCTCTAACAACTCTTGCTGGCGTTCAGAGCGAGCTGAATCAGAATCAATCAAGGCAAGGGTCTGGCCGTCAAATTCACTCCATTCATCTTTCCATTCGGAAGTACTGATTAGCTGACAATCAATCGTTGTGCGCTGATGAATAAAACCAATTAGAATTGAGTTTTGAAGGTTCTGTTGACCAAAGAGAATGATACGGCGAGAGGTTGAAGTTGTGCTATCCATCTTACTTTCCTTGTAAATTGTGTGGCGTCCAGCCTGAATTGCAATAAGTTTACGCTATTTGTCTTAAATTGCCATAGGATTACAGTGCCCGAATTCACATTTTAGCGTTAAAAAGTCAACAATTTTTGGTATGAAAGTACCGATGCTCGCAATGGTTCTGAGTAAAGGCTGGCTATATATGCATTTGAGACTAAAGCAGAACAGGGTAAATACAGTTTAAATTATAGTGCAAATCGGCGCTTCTAATCTGCTAGAATGGCTTCCTAATTTATTTTCAATGATGCCAATGTCTACAGTGACCAATATATCCAGCACCGAAAAACGAGCCATTGCCTCGCTGGCCTCCTTATATGCCCTTCGCATGCTGGGGTTGTTCATGGTGTTGCCTGTGATGGCGATTGCCGGGGCTGGTTTTGAAGGCGCAACGCCAGAGCTGATCGGTTTAGCAATCGGCGCTTATGGCTTAAGCCAAGCATTATTGCAGATTCCCGCCGGGGCACTGTCTGATTATTTTGGCCGCAAGCCAATCATTGTCATAGGTTTACTCATATTTGCTTTAGGTAGTTTTGTAGCGGCTAACGCAGATACTATCTATGGCATTATCTTTGGTCGATTTCTGCAAGGCTGTGGTGCTATCGCAAGTGCTGTCATGGCGCTGGTTTCAGATCTGACGCGTGAAGAGCATCGAATGAAGGCTATGGCCTCTATTGGGGCTTCTATAGGCTTGTCATTTTCAGTCGCACTCGTCTTAGGCCCAGTACTGGTCAGCTTTGGTGGTTTACAGCTCATATTTATCGTAACGGGGATACTGTCATTAGCCGGAATTGCATTGATGTTAACTGCGGTGCCAACACCCGCGAGGAAAAAGCATCGTGATGGTAGCGCCATTATTAGCGAAGTATTTAAGCAATTAGGCAACGGACAATTATGGCCACTTAATATAGGCATATTCATACTGCATGCTTTAATGGTTGCTATGTTTGTTTCAATTCCCCAACAGTTAGTTCAGGCAGGTTTAACCCTTGACCAACATGCCTGGCTATATTTACCCGTTTTGTTAATAGCCTTTGTATTGATGGTGCCGTTTGTCATTATCGCCGAGAAGAAAAAACAGATGAAGGGTATCGTAATCACCGCTCTAGGGATTATGATACTGGCGCTCATTTTAATGTCTCAAGCGGCTGGAATTTGGCCTTGGGCGATTGCACTGGGAGTATTCTTCTGGGCATTTAATATTATGGAAGCAACATTACCATCTTGGTTAAGCAAGGTGGCTCCGGCAGGCGCTAAAGGCAGTGCGATGGGGATATACTCCACCTTACAGTTTTTGGGCGCCTTTGCCGGTGGAATAATCGGCGGTTGGTTAAATAACCATTTCGGTATTGAAGGACTATTCCTTATACTGGCATCTGCCGTTTTTGGGTGGGCCTTATTGGTAATCGTGACACCAAAACCCGCACACCTTAATAGCGTGCGAGTAGACATTTTGAATCAAGGACATAGTGATGTGCAACATTCACTCTATTTGGATGCCTTGATTAATCTTAGAGGGGTTGCCGATGCTATTTTAATAGCAGAAGAGCACGCCATATATTTAAAAGTAGACGCCAGCGTTTTTGATTATCAACAAGCGATGGCAGCCGTCAACTCATTGGGAGAATAAAATGGGCCGCAGTGTAAACAAAGTACAAATCATCGGTACGCTTGGGCGTGATCCGGAAATGAAATATCTACCGAGCGGTAGTGCGGTCGTAACAGTTAGCGTAGCAACAGACGAAAGCTACAATGATAAGAACTCGGGCCAGAAAGTTGAAAAAACTGAATGGCACCGTATGACGGCATTTGGCAAACTGGCAGAGATTATTGGCCAATACCTAAAGAAAGGCTCTAAAGCTTATTTTGAAGGCAAACTGCGTACTAACGAATACGAAAAAGACGGCATAAAGCGCTACTCTACTGAGATTGTCGTAAACGACATGATGATGTTAGACGGTCGTCAAGATTCAGGTATGAATGCAGGCCAGAACTTTGCTAACAACCAGCCAATGGCACAGTCACCGTCTGCAGCGATGGCACAGCCTCAAAGTGGCTTTGCTCAGCAGCCTGCTCAACAAGCACCACAGGGTGGATTTGCTCCACAGCAAGGCCAGCCGGCGCAGCGTCCTGCTCAGCAGCCGCAGCAAGGTGGATTTGCTCCGCAGCAAGGTCAACCAGCACAGCAGCCGCAGCAGAACTACGCACCACAGCAGCCAGCCCAGCAAGGATATGGCCAAGCTCCAAGCCAGCCACAAGGTCAGCCAGCGCAACAAGCAGCGCCGCAGCCGGCTAATAACTTTGATAACTTTGACGATGATATTCCGTTCTAGGATCCGTATCTTACAATAATGTAAAAATAACTCTAATTAGATCGACCAAGCCCAGTATTCTCCTGGGCTTTTCTTTTTCTTACACTTTCTATGTTATCTTTTCTTACTTCTCCCTTGTTACGTATGCAGGAGTGTAAAGAAAAGATGTCTGATTTTAATGTTGAAACACTTATCTTTGATAATGGTGAGCGCTATCCTGTTCTAATTGGCGAGGATGGAATGCCTCATTTTCATGTCACGCTTTGGGTGACTAGTAAGCTTCGTTCGAAAGGACTAGCTCAATCAACAATTACTAATAAGATCCGCCACATAAATAGATTGTTGACTTGGGCAAGAAATCAAAAAATAGATTTATTTTCTCAATTCAAAGAAGGAAACTTTTTAAAGTTGCATGATATTGAGCAGTTAAAGACTTTTATATCTATCAATCTTCTACAGAAAAATCTCTTCAAAGCTACGCAAAGAAATAAAATTATTCTGTTTGACAAGGCTATTGTTAATCAACAATTCATTCCTACTAACGGGAGCTCTCATCAGAGCGATATGATTACTTCTATTGCAGATTATTTAGTATTTATTGCACAGTTAGCTACTCAGTTTAACCCTACACTTGAATCTAATCAGAACATCAAAGAGATGGAAAAGTTATTAAAATCATGTAAACCAAAAAATAAAAATAAGAAAAATGTTAATCGAAGTCTTTCTGTACCTGAGCAGTTGGCTAGAGAGTTTATGAGTATTGCGCACTTTGAAAATGTTAAAAATCCATTTGTAAACGAAGGGGTTCGCTTTAGAAATCACCTTATGTTCTCGCTACTTGAAAGCTTGGGTTTGAGACGAGGTGAGATGCTATCTATGAAGTTAACTAATTTAGTTTTACATGGTTCTGAAAAAACGATAATGGTTACTCGTTCCCATGATGACGAATATGATAGTCGGCAAAGACAGCCAGTAGCTAAAACTAAGGAAAGACAATTAGCTATTAGTGACTCTCTAGCTGAAGGAATTAGTCTGTATATCAAAAAATATAGATCAAAAATCCCCAATTCTGGTAAACACCCATATTTATTTGTTACTCATAAGGCTTCAGATACTCAAGGAAAACCGATTTCAGGATCAAGTTTTGATAATACAATTGTACCTACTATGAGATCTGTTGATGAGCGATTCTTAGTTATATATCCGCATTACTTTAGACATGACTGGAATGAGAGATTTTCAAATGTTGTTGATAAAATAAACAGAGAATCTGAAAGTGAGAAAGAGAAGATAAGTCCAGATAAAGAAGCAAAGATGCGAAAGCACCAGATGGGTCATAGCTTGGAAGAATCTGGTAATACCTATAACCAGAGGCATGTAGTGAGGAGAGCAAATGAGCTTGTGCTTATAGAGCAGCAGGAACTTGAGGCTAGTAGAAAAGACTATGATGGAGAGTAGTTTATTAGAAGATAAGTTCGATAAGCATAATTATAAATATTCAAAAGATGGTTATATTTTCGATCCGACATCTAACTTATGGAGATTAAATAAGGATGTGATTATCCATATAAAGAAGGAGGTTTTATTATTGGATCATGAGATTGTTCAAGGATTGAAAAATACTCTTTCTCGATATGCTCAAGAATTATCTGCTTCACATACATTGAATATGTACTCTAGATTTCAAAGGTTTATACGGGATACGAAATGTGAAGAGATAGATGTAAACAGTATCTTGAATTGGAGGTCCATGCTAAATGATGAAAATGAGTGGTATCTAGGATCATTGAGGGGCTTTTTAATTAGTTGGCATGACTTTGGGTATTACGGTGTTCCAAAAGATGTCGTGAAGCTTCTTAATAAAATGACATTGAAATGTAATCTCCGAGGCCTTGCTGTATCAAATAGATGTCCTTATACCGGTGCGTTAACACAAAATGAGCAATTTGCATTTCACAGCGAGCTTAATCGGTTGTTTTTAGGAGATAAAATATCAATAACTGAATTTGTGTACTTGTTATTATTGGAAGCTACAGCAAGAAGGCCCGTTCAGTTAAGGCAATTGAAAGGGCAGGATTTGATAAAAAGCACTAATAATGAAAGTGGTGCTGTTAACTATTACTTGAATATACCTAGAGCAAAACAGCGTGGTGGTGGGTTTAGGAAAGAATTTAAATCCTTAGCAATAACAGAAGATATTTATCTAATTTTATTGAATCTAATTGAGAAAAATTTTAATCAGTTAAAAAAAGAATTTAATGGTGAATTAATACCTGAAAAAAAGTCTGAATTGCCTCTATTTATAGATTGGGGATTATTGGGAGCTATAGTCAAATCTGGTGTACAGAGTATCAAGCAGCATCTTGACCCTGTTGCTCTAGTTTGATGCCATCACGAAACTTCACGCCCGTAATTACATCTGCTAATAAATTATAACCTCGTAACCTGTGCCATCGTTTCTGAGCTGTTTCCATTAGCTTTAAGACCATCGCTAACGTTGTTGCTCGACTGCCACAGTTTTTACTTTTGGTTGTTCTTAATCGCACTGTCGCAAACACAGATTCTATTGGATTCGACGTGCGTAAGTGTCCCCAGTGCTCGGCGGGGAAATCATAAAATACCAGCAGCGCCTCTCTGTCTTTTACAAGACACTTCATCGCTTTTGGATATTTCGCTTCAAATAACTCAATGCAATTATCCAGGTTTTTATTGGCTTGCTCTTTTGTTTCCGATTGCCAAATTTCATGCAAAGCGCTTTTTACTTTTGGCTGCATCGACTTAGGAAGCTTGGCTAACACATTCGCTGTTTTATGAACCCAGCAACGCTGCCCTTGTGTCGTTGGCCAGCACCTAGCGAGCGCTTTCCAAAACCCTAACGCTCCGTCTCCGATAGCAACTTTAGGCTCGGTACTTAGGCCTCGCTGTTTCAATCCGAGTAACACTTCCGACCAGCTTTCTTCTGATTCTCGATAGCCGTCGCTTACGGCGATAAGCTCTTTATTGCCCAGTTCATCTGATCCGATGATGACCAATAAGCAGACCTTATCACCCATTCTTACATTGCAATAAACACCGTCAGCCCAAACGTAAACATAGCGTTTCTTACTCAAGTCTCTTTTCTGCCACTGCGTAAAATCGGCTTCCCAACTTGCTTTCAATCGACTGATTGTAGCGGCCGATAGCCCTTTCGCTTCTTCACCTAACAGGTGCTTTAGTGACTCGCTGAAGTCACCCGATGAGATACCACGCAAATACAGCCAGGGTAAAAACTCTTCAACACTTTGGCTGCGTTTTAGATAAGGCGGCACAAGTGAGCTGTTGAATTTTATGCCATTATCAGTACGGTCACGTACCTTGGGAACTTTGACATCAATATCTCCTAGACCTGTTTGTATTGTTCGCTCAGGCAAGTAGCCATTACGTACCAGGCCCGTCTTTCCATCTTCTGTTAGCAACCCTTTATGATCGGCTAAAAGCTGTTGGACTTCGGCTTCAATCGCTTGGGCCAATAACTGCTGCGCGCCTTTCTTTAAAACTTGTTGTAATAAGTCAGTTGGCTCTGGTTTATGTAGCTGAGAAATATTATTATCATTCATGCAGTGTACTCCTTTTGGTTGTTGATCCGCCAAGATCAATCAACAGGATACGCTGCTACTTATTTACCCGATACACCAGAAATGATCATACCTCATTATTGGTCAATTTCATTAAGGAAAGGCATTTCAATGTAAATGATGAGGTGTTGCATATTTCGACAACTGGGTTAGCTAATAAGTTAAAGAAAGTAGCAAGGATTCAGCGATCGGTTAGTGAGCGTACGGGTGATATAATTCATATTTCTGCTGTAAGGTTTAGAAGAACACGTGGAACTAATTTGGGGAAGAAGGGAGTTAGTGCATTTATTATCGCCGAAGTATTAGACCATTCTGATAAACAAAGTTCAAAAGGCTATATTGAAAATACAGCTGACTCTGTTACCTATATTGATGAGGCAGTTGGCCCGCAGTTAGCACCTTTTGCTCAAGCATTTAAAGGGATTATAATTAGTGAGTTATCCAGCGGAGAGAGAGGAGATGATGCATCTTCTTTTATTCCAAATAGAAAAAATGAGGTGGTTGGGGGTTGTGGTACGAATGACTTTTGCATAAAGGGATATGAATCTTGTTATGTCTGTGAGAAATTTAGACCATTGCTGGATGCGCCACATGAAAAATTTTTAGATGCATTGTATAAAGAAAAAAATCAACGATTAAAAACAACAAGAAGTGAACAATATGCATCATCTAAAGATACTCTAATTTTGGCTGTTGAATGTGTTGTTCAAGAATGTGATCGTATAAAATCGACTAGAGATGAAACATAATGGTTCGTAATGCTAATGATTTTAAGTCGAAATCTAGAATAGAGTCAGAAAGAAAATTAGAAAGTTTTATAGAAAACTCAAAAAATAATTTAAGTGCTTTTGGGGAGGCATGGGAAGAAAATATTTGGTATGAATATAAAGGAAATAAAAAAGTAGTAGCTAGATTTTCAACAAATATGAAATCAAGTAATTCTTATAGCTATACCCCTATGTCAATGCCTTTACTGGATTTTGCAAAAGCATATATAAGATATCTTTATTCGGTGAAACCTATAATTAATTTGCAGAGGCGCTTGGAGGCTTTTCGCCTAGTTGAAGAGCAATTATTATTTTTTAAAGAGACCTCTAATATACTTGAGCTTGATGGCATTGTGCTAGAAAGTATTCCGTTACTGATGAAAAAACGAAAAATTGCTGATAGTTCTAAAACCATGATCGGTTATTGCTTAGAAGCACTTTTCGACTTTTTAAGGACGGAATTGATTACACCAGCCTTACCTCAATGGAGCAACCCTTTTCCAAAACCTAAAGACTTATCAATATCTCTTGATAAGAATGGAAAAGAGCATCGTTCTGAAAAACTTCCTAGCGATGAAGTAATGATGCTTATGGCAGAGATGTTTTATAAAGGTCCTCAGCTAAGTGTTGAGGCGGAATATTTTTCAGCAATCTATTCGATATTAATGACAGCGCCCTCTCGGGGATCAGAGATAGCTGCATTACCAGTAGATTGTTTAGTATGGGAGGAAGATCGGAGTGGGAATATGCGGCTAGGAATTCAATGGACTCCAGCTAAGCATGGGAAAGCAGGGATTAAATGGGTCCCATCAGTGATGCAAGATATAGTTGTCGAGGCAGTTAAAAGAATAAAGCGAATTAGTGAGCCTGCGAGAAAAGCCGCAAAATTTGCTGAAGACAACCCTGGTCAATTTTGGATTCATAAAGATTGTATAACGCCGAGTGGCTTCTCAATAGATGAACCATTGAATATTGATCAGATCAATGCAGCTGTATCAATGAATCACACAGTGTTTTCTAAACTTAAGAATGCCAAATGGTCTAAAGAGCTACTTAAAGAAAATGGTGGTGCAATTACATATAGAGTATTAGGTGAGCATCAATACCAGCGATATACAAAAAAGTTTCGTCTTTGGCCTTATATCGATAAGAATAAAAAAGTTAAGGTGTCTGAAGCTTTAGCATTATTTAGGGAGAATGAATTTAATGAGGCTCTTGAGGCGAGGTCCTTCTCTTTTTACCCTGCTGACGTAAATGCAATTAATAAACGTTTTTTGTCTATGAAAACCACAGCTCGTTATAATAGCCTTTGGGAGCGAAATGGTTTTAAATTATCAGATGGTTCGCCTGTAAACTTGTCAACACACCAGGCTAGGCACTGGCTTTGTACCATGGCTGAGAATGGCGGGCAGGGAGAGATCGCGATAGCCAATTGGGCGGGGAGAGCTAATATTCGTGATAATGCCAGCTACGATCACCGAACAGAGGCAGAAAAATCTCAGGGTGTTCGCGACTTGATGATTCCTGAAGATGCGAACATTCTAGTAAAAATAAAAAATCGTTTACCTATTACATTCGAAGATCTTGGAAAGGATCTTCCTGGCTCAGCAATTGTTACTGAGTTAGGTGTTTGTGAGCATGATTATGCAATTATCCCTTGCCACAGGCACGGAGACTGTGAAACCTGTAAGGAGTTAGTCTGTATAAAGGGATTTTCAGACTCGCTTGAACTCTTGAAGTCACGAGAGAAAGAAGTTGCCTTACAATTAGAAAAGGCAATGCGCGACCATGAAATGGGAGATTTTGGGGCTGACCGTTGGGTTAGTAATCACGGCTGGCGTTTAGCTCATATTCGTACCAAAATTCGCCTCCTAGAGGATGAGAGTACGCCGGATGGTACACCAGTTCGCATCCCTGAAGAATACGATCCAACGCCAGTGAAAGAGACACTGATTAAAAAAGGAATGGTCAAAGGTGTAGAATCATCTGTTGATATAAAATCAATTGAAAGAATTTTTAAGTCGTTGGAATCATAATGCCAAAAATTGTTATTACAGAGCAAAATATTTCAAAGGTTGTGAAGTTGCTAAATACTTGGAAAGGTAAGCTGACATGGCTGCTGTTATGTGAAAAAGTCTCGAAAATGCTAGAGGTCGATAATGTCACAAGACAAGCGCTATCCAGCTATAAAGACATTCAAGAAGCTTATAGCAATAAGAAGGAGCAGCTGCGTGACAATAATGAGCCTAGTAAGCTGAAAAATACTAATACTAATACTGAGTATCTGATAAGTCAGATCAACAGTCTGGAAGCAGAGCTGGCAATAGCAAATAAAACAATAGAAACCTATAAACAAAGGTTTGTTAGGTGGCAATATAACGCCTATCAGCATGGTATCAGAGTAGAATCATTGGATGACGCTGTTGAAATACTAAATAAGCCACTTAATGAAATCAATCGCCAAACCGGAGGTTCGTAAACGTATTAAGTTAGGTCGCATCAAATAATTTGCCGACTTCCACCTTAAGTGCCTTTGAAAAATACAAAACCTCTTCATCACTAATCTTTCTAGTTCGTGATTCGATCTTAGCGAGCGTTCCTCGACTTATGCCCCAGCCAAGGAGATTGCATCTCGCGACAAGGTCTTTTTGAGAGAGATTCATGCTCTTTCTGATCTCTCGAATATTGGGGCCTATCAGGTTCATTTAATTGCTCCGCTATCGGAGCTTGATTTTCAACCATTACTAATGCGAAAATGCTCCGTATTCGGAGCACTAATGGAGGAGTCTCAAAAAAACTCTCATTTTCATCCATTTAGAGCTTAATAATGAAGAAAACCTTAAAGCTAGACCCTCTTTTGCGAGAGATATTGGTAGATCAAGCTGTTCAGCAATTCACGGTTACAGAGTTAAGGGATCTCTATAGGCGTTCATATGAACGCTCTACAGGAAAAGAGATCGATGCCAGTGAAGCGAGAAAGTGGCTTTATAGACGTATTTATAAAATGACGGCACAAGGCTATTTAGACAAAATATATTCTGAAGACGGTTCGCTCACAGCATATAAGCTAACTGAGAAGTTCAACTCTGTGAAAAAAAAAGATGCTAGTTCCTGCCATCTAGACACTCTGGATGCTGTAAAAGAAAGCGCTTCTGGAATGAAGGACAAAATTCAAGACATTCTCTTATCTCTGAAAGATAAGGCCAAGCAGTATCAGGTCGATTTGAATGCGAGCATTAGTGAGACTGAAGAATATAAGCTTCTGTATGAGTCATACCCCTCTTTAAAGCTTCAATTAGAGGCACAGTATGAGCTGTCGAGAAATAACAGTTCAAAATTACTCGGGCAGCTTACCGCAACTCAAAAGATAATCTCTCAACTTTCAATAGAACCTTCTTAAACAATGAAGCTACGTAACTGGCAGAGTGAGTGTATAGCTCAGGCATTAGAGCATTTTGAAACTAAATCACACTTTTTTTGCCAAGCAACGCCTGGTGCAGGTAAGACTACTATGTCTACTGAACTAGCGGCTAAGTTATATGAGGGTGGTAAGGTAGATTTTGTTTTATGCTTCTCTCCATCAATCTCAGTATCTAATGGATTTCATGCGGCTTTAAGTAAGCGCTTTGATCGGCGTTTTGATGGGAAGGTTGGTGCTATTGGTGGTACATACACTTATCAAAGCATGGCGCATTTAAATGATGAGTTCTGGCAGATATTTGATCATCATAAAGTATTGGTTATTTTTGATGAGATACACCATTGCTCAGGGAGAACGGAAGAAGACTCAAACTCTTGGGGCGAGAAGATTCTTCAGCACGTTAAAAACAAAGCAACCTATACGCTAGCCTTGAGCGGTACTCCCTGGCGGTCGGACAATACTGCGATAGTGCTATCAAAAGAAACACCGCCGATAGAATGTGATTATCAGTACAGCCTGCTCAATGCGGTACAAGATAATGTCTGTAGAAAGCCAAAGGTGGTGCTAATCGATAATGAAAAGCTGATTTTAAGCACTAGCAAAATCAAGTCTAAGCACTTCACAAGCATCAGTAATTTACTCACTGAACCTAGCGTCAATTACAGTTTGATCCTTAATGACCCGAAAGCAATTTTGTATCTATTGAAAATGGGCTGCGAAAAGCTAGCGGCTATTCGTGAAGAAAGCAGATATGCAGGAGGGCTAATTGTCGCGTCATCTGTCTCGCATGCCGAAATGATACTAAAAGTACTAACTCAAGAGTTAGGGCAATCTGCTGTATTGGTCTCGTACAAGGTTCCTGACGCGCATCAAATCATTGATGGCTTCAGAGATTCAGGGGTTCAATGGATCGTCAGTGTAGGCATGATCAGTGAGGGCACAGACATCCCAAGGCTTCAGGTCTGTTGTCATCTAAGTAATATTAAAACAGAACTTTATTTTAGGCAGGTATTGGGTCGAATACTAAGAGTAAGCAACGCTCTCAATCAGGAGGCGTGGCTGTATACCTTCGCTGAGCATAAGCTCATGGAGTACGCGAAACAGATAGAAAAGGATATTCCAGATTCATATCAACTGGTTAATAACGTTCGAAATAATGTGAATGATAAGTTGGTGAGTGCAGAGCCTATCGTTCATACCTTATTAAAAAATGAATTGTTTGATAAGGAATCTAGTCTTGGCTTTGGGCAGAGCGTTGATGTTAATCCAGACAATGCTCATGATTCAGAGTTCTTTAATATTGATTTACTTGGGAATTACAGAGAAGAGATTATCTCTGCTTTTGAGTCTCCTTTTAATTAGAGAGGCTAAATAGTAGAAGCCATTGATTGAGGCTTGATAGTATTTTTTTTATAAATCGCCTTTTATGTATCAGCCTGTTGAAATAACGTATTTAAATTCCCCCAGTGATCCTTTGTCTTGCTTATAAACTACCGCATCAATCTTTTATTTCTTCCAGCTAGTCGTTTACTGATACAATTCACAAAATATCAAATATAAGGACATTATGTGAATACTTTAGGTCTTAGGGCATCACCAACAGAGGTCACGTTTTGTGTTTACTCTTCTGAAGATTCAAAAATATTGAACGTAGAGGAAATAAAAATCCCAAACGCTCTAGGGATGCCTGAAAAGCTCAAATATTTGCGTTCTACCGCCCTAGATGTACTTCGTGAATATCAGATAGATAATGCTGGGATTAGGCTTACGGAGCACTCTGCTCGCTCCCCATCGTTCGATCGAATTCAAATAGAAGGGGTTCTTCAAGAGGCTTTTGCCTCTAGCATGCTGAAAAACTATTATTACGGTGCTTTAGTGACGATAGCCTCAAAGTTGAATACCGATAGAACAACTTTGTCCAATTTAATAAAACAAGATGAAGAGTATGATGCGATAGATAATTGGAGTGTTTACAGTGAAAAAGAACGCGAAGCTATTCTTGTTGCAATAGGAGCTTGTAATGTCTAATCATACGGTAGCTGAAGTTCATTTCGAAATAATAAAAGATATCGGGGCAGAAGGTCGAAATTCAGATGTTTTTATCATTAAAGATCATGCACTTAATGCTGAGATGGTATTGAAGAAAATTCCTAAATCTCAGTTTAAGGAGGCTGATAAATATTTTGATGAAGCCAAAGTTCTATATCATGCACAGCATCCAAATGTGGTTGAGGTTAATTATGCTTGTCAAGATAGTGACTTTGTTTATATCACCATGCCTTATTATAAAAATGGTTCTTTGAGTAAATACATGGAGCAAAAGTTTCTCACGGTTAGAGAAATAATTAGATTTTCTGTTCAATTTTTAAGTGGTTTGCATAATATTCATTCAAATGGATTAATGCATTTTGACCTGAAACCTGACAATATTTTGCTTTCTGATAGGTTTGAAGCTCTTTTGTCAGATTTTGGCCTAGCAAAATATGTTGATGAATATGGTTTCACGACACCTGACGGTCTGTACGTAAAACATGCTCCTCCAGAAGTAACGCATACACGGAATTTTTCTACAGCATTTGATATTTATCAGGCTGGGCTCACAATGTATAGAATGTGCCTAGGAAGCAATGCATTTAACGAACAATATGATAAATATACGGTGAATGGAGTTCTTGAAGAAGAACTCTTTAAGCAAGATCTTGTGCAAGGCGTATTTCCTCATAGAACTTCTTTTCCTATGCATATACCCGTTAAATTACAAAAAGTAATAATTAAATGCTTAGAAGTTAACCCTGATGACCGATATGATGCGGTTATTGATGTGGTGAATGCAATATCGCTAATTGATGAATGCTTTTTTGATTGGCAATATTCTTTTGCCAATGGCACAAGAACGTGGTCTAAAACTACATCCGCAGGTATGCTGCACGGCATTGAGGTAGATAGTAACAACAGTTCACAGGCCTTTAAGCTCTCTAGTAAGGGGCGCAGAACTACTACAGCAAGCTATACTAAAGATAAGATAACAGATCGGGACTTAATAAAGTTCTTTAAGTCAGTACCTTAATAGGTTCGATATGTCATGTAATATAGAGGGTATTATCTATGCGTAAGGAAGCTGATAGTAACAGAAATAAATTTAAGACAAGGGCTTCTCTGACACAACCGAAAAACCATAGTCTTAGTTATAATGAGCGACTAAAGATAGCAAACGGTGGCAAGAAGCCCCACGCAATTGACTTGAGCGCTCCCATAAATTCTGCGGGATTTATGGTAATTCGTTAGCTATAGGCAGTACTCTGTACTGCTAAACTCTCTCTGCACCCAAGGACTGTCTTCAGGCTGAGACAGTTATCCCAATGGCGTGGTCTATTTAATCAATGCCTGATTATATGTCTCTAGGCTATGCAATAATGCATAACATTTCGTAGCACCCTCTGTATCTGTGATATTCACTTCTTCCAATCCTAAAACGTAAGCGCCTAACCAAGCACCTCCTTCAATAATTTTCGTGTGGCCATATCATACA
>OJEO01000338.1_pt1 | contig 18489 bp, 15 predicted proteins | sample 1593621 | NCBI WGS metagenome assembly OJEO01 (sample SAMN05416875, study PRJEB24817) | seawater metagenome | isolation source: Sea water | place: Canada:Atlantic | collected 2013-11
GTTCGGTTTTAGATAGTTTTTGATTTTGCACCGGAATTAAAATGGTTCCGTAGTCGTACTCTTTTCCATTCATTGAAAACGTTTTCATGCCTACTTTTGCACGAATCCCTTTTTGTAGCACCATATTCAATGCTTTGGGAGCATAATAATCGTGCCATTGCATTAAATAAGCATAATTGGACTGCTTTAAAAGCGTGGGTTGCTTCATTTTGAGCGTTTCCACTTTACTTCCAGCAGTTGCCATAGAAGCTTCTTCTGTATAGTCTAGATTAAATGCTAACGGAAATGTCCACGCGCTAATATCGTAAAACAAACTATCGGTGAACTTCGTACGTTTTTCAAACATTGCTTTTACCAAGCGTTGTTGTTTTTGTTGCTTCGGAATAAGATAAGCGTTTCCTTTTTTATAGGTTTTACCATCTTTTTCTATATCCTGCTTTATTTCGTGAAAGGTGATTTTATGTCTTTTTAAAATTTCAGCTAAACGATATACTTTTGAGGCGTCATGCGCATCACCAAAAAGAATAGCACCGTTCCCAGAAACCTCATTTCTTGCATTTTTATAGAATTCCCGCTGATAGTTTAACAGCTCTTCTTTCATCTCACCAGCTGCTTCCAATGTAGAAAGTGCCGCGGTAAATTGATTGCGAATGGTAAACGGAAAGGTTAATATACCGTTGTTGGTTTCCTGTGCCGATCCACGAGAAGATGCTTGTTCAAACAATATACCAATCGATCCATTAATATCGGGAAACGTGGAGCCTTTTCCGTAGTAAAAATCGTCAAAACTTTCTTCTGTGTAATAAAAACTACCAATTTTATCGAGTGCTTTAGCATGAAACTTAGCAATATCACCCGTTAGCTTTTGGTTTTTATTAGGAGTAAGTGGGTGCGTACGCGAGGGAATTCCGGGTTGAAAAAAGAAACTGGCATTCGAGCCCATTTCATGATGGTCGGTCAAAATATTAGGATACCAATTATGAAATGTTTCAATACGAGCTCGACTTTCGGGCAATTGTACTGGTAGCCAATCGCGGTTCATATCAAACCAATAATGATTGGTACGTCCGCCTGGCCAAATCTCATCAAATTCTCTATCGTTCGGATCTGGGTTTGGGGTGTTGCTTTTGTGCATATTAGCCCAATAGGCAAACCGTTGTAGTCCATCAGGATTAAGAGCCGGATCGAATAAAATTACTGTGTTATTTAATAACTTATCGATAGACGGACCCTGTGCTGCTGCTAAATAATAGGCGATAGCCAAGGCAGCATTAGAGCCACTGGGCTCATTTCCGTGGATGGAGAACCCTTGATATACCACCGCAGGCATGGTTGAAGTGTTTAGTTGCTGCGAGTTATCCTCAGTTAAGGCAAGATGGTTTTTTTGGATGTTTTCAATATTGGTGTGATTTTGAGGTGAAGTAATCGTAAGTAGGAGTAAGGGTCTACCTTCAAAGGTTGTTCCTCGATCTTCAATGGTAATGCGATCACTGGCTTTTTCAAGCGCATACATATATTGCACTAGCTTATCATGCGTAATGTGCCAATCGCCAACTTCATGACCAATTACATTTTTTGGTGTTGGAATGTTTTGGTTGTACGAAACTGAATCTGGCAGGTAGTAGTCTAAATCAACTGAATATTCTTGTGAAGTAGCAATTAATGTAGATAAGAGAGCAAATAGGAATAACGTTCTTTTCATAGTGAATGGTTAGTAGTTCTAAACAAAGATTTAAAAATAGCAGATTTGGGTTACATAAAAAAACCGCCTCGTATGGACGAGGCGGTTTTAAGTATTTCTTCAAAAAATATTGTTATATATCATCAAAACTCACATCGGTAAAGCTTGATGCAGAATCATCACCGTTTGCACTTGCAGCTGTATCGGTGTTTTCTTCTTTTTTGTAATCTTTTTGGTGACGTTCACTAATTACTTCTTCTCCTTTTTCATTGATGATAAAATCAGTCATTTCTTCAAGGTTGTCTCTAAAGTCTTGAAAATCTTCTTTGTACAAGTAGATTTTGTGCTTCTTGTAATGGTAAGAACCATCATCGTTTGTAAACTTCTTACTCTCAGTAATGGTAAGGTAATAATCTCCAGCTTTAGTAGCTCGTACGTCAAAAAAATACGTGCGACGTCCCGCCCGCATAACTTTAGATTGTATTTCTTCTTTCTCCATCGTAAACTGCTCGCTCATTGGTTTAGGTTTTGTTAATGTTTTCCAAAAATCTAAAAAAAATAGAAATATGGCAAGTAAACGCTACATTTCTTTTTCTGAAAGTTGTTTTGCGTATAATTCTTTATAATAACCTTCTTCGTTTAAAAGTTGATTATGAGTGCCTTGTTGGATGATTTCACCTTCATCTAAAACAATTATTTTATTCGCATTCTTTGCTGAAGAAATACGGTGACTTACTATAATAGTTGTTTTATCTTGGGAAATTTCGTGCAAATTATTTAAAATTTCTTCTTCAGTTTCGGTATCTACCGCTGAAAGACAATCATCAAACAATAATATTTGGGGATCTTTAATTATTGCTCTAGCAATCGAGACGCGTTGTTTTTGTCCCCCACTTAATGTAATACCACGTTCGCCCAGAATGGTATCATATCCTTTACTGAAACCAATAATATTTTTATGAACAGCAGCGCGTTTGGCAGCTTGAATCACTTCAGCTTCATCGGCTTCTTCTTTACCAAACCGTATGTTGTTTTTAATACTATCACTGAATAAAAAAGCATCTTGTGGTACATACCCAATATTACCTCGTAAACTATCTAAGTTTAATTCTTTAACTGGAATATCATCAATCTTTAGCGTTCCTTTTTGCACATCGTATAACCTTCCAATTAATTCAAGGATGGTAGATTTTCCAGATCCCGTATGTCCAATAATAGAAAGGGTTTCTCCTGGGTTAACCGTAAACGAAACATTTTTTAAAGCTGTAATATTAGTGTCTGGATAGGTGTAGGACAAGTTGTCAAACGTTATTTTACCCTTAATTGGTGTTTTTGCTTCTGTTTGATTTTTTACGCTAGGCTTTTCACTCAAAAATTCATTAATCCGTTTTTGTGAAGCTTCTGCCCGTTGAATCATTGAACTAACAAAACCTACAACTGCAACAGGCCACGTTAGCATATTTACATAAATTAAAAATTCAACAATTGTTCCTACTTCAATTTTTCCATCTATAAACCGTTGCCCACCGATGTAGATGACCATGATATTACTAACACCAATTAATAAGATCATTAACGGGAAAAATAGAGCCTGTACTTTAGCAAGATCTATGTTTTTTTCGCGACTTCCCTCTGCCAAATCTGCAAAGTTTTCATTGGTACGAGGTTCAATTCCGTAGGCTTTAATAACAGCAACACCGCTAAAACTTTCTTGAGTAAATGAGGTAAGTTTTGATAAATATTGCTGAACAGCTGTACTTTTTTTATTTATCTCGACACTTAATTTATAAATAAGCACCGAAAGTATGGGCAGGGGAGCAATAGCATAAGCTGTAAGCACAGGAGCCGTATAAAACATATAGCTTATAGCGACTACAAAAAGTGTGATGGTTCGCGTACTGTACATTACTGCAGGACCAACATATAAGCGTACTTTTGATACGTCTTCGCTTATACGGTTCATTAAATCACCTGTACGGTTTTGTTTGTAAAAACTTAACGAAAGTCGTTCATACTGTTGAAATATCCTGTTTTTAAGATCAAATTCAACATGCCGTGAAACAACTATAATGGTTTGTCGCATGAGAAACGTGAAGAAAGCTGAAAGTAGAGTAGCACCGACGATTAATAAAATATTTTCCAGTAGTTCACTCTTTACATAAGCAAGATCTGTAATATCACCATTAACGTACGCACGAACCACATCTACAGAATCCCCAATTTTTTTGGGAACAACAATCGTAAAAATAGTAGCAATAATGGTAATTAAGAGCCCTGCTAAAAGGCGTCCTCGATATTTTATAAAATATTGATTGAGATATTGTAACTCCTTCATGTAATGCTTTAAAATTTATTAACAAATTCTTCTTTTAGCGATAATATCTTTGTGTGATTATCAATAAAATCGTATTTTTGCACGTCCTTTTTAAGGGATGTTTAAAAATAAAAATATTATGGTGACTGAAGTATTAAGTACAAATGAACTTCAAAAAGTTGATCCCGTTTTTGGGCAAATGTCTTTCGACAATCACGAGCAAATCGTTTTTTGCAACGACAAAGATACGGGATTAAAAGCAATAATTGGTATCCACAATACGGTTTTAGGACCTGCTTTAGGCGGTACTAGAATGTGGCAATATACAAGTGAATGGGAAGCTTTAAATGACGTGCTTCGTCTTTCGCGAGGTATGACTTTTAAATCTGCCATTACCGGGTTAAATCTTGGTGGAGGAAAAGCTGTAATTATTGGTGATGCTAAAACGCAAAAAACACCAGAGCTAATGAAGCGTTTTGGTGAATTTGTTCACTCGTTAAGCGGAAAATATATTACTGCAGAAGATATAGGTATGACCACAGGCGATATGGACCTTGTGCGTTCAGTAACTCCTTATGTTACGGGTATTTCTGAAACATTAGGTGGAGCAGGTAATCCATCTCCTATTACAGCATACGGCGTTTTTATGGGAATGAAAGCAGCAGCCAAATATGCTTTTGGAACCGATATATTAGAAGATCGTGTAGTATATGTTCAAGGAATTGGAAACGTAGGGGAAGCTTTAGTAGAGAACCTTACAAACGAAGGTGCTAAAGTGTATATTACAGACATTAATCAAGAACGTTTAGAAGAAGTTCGCGATAAGTATAGCGCAACAATCTATGAAGGCGATAACATCTATGCTGAAGAAATGGATATTTATGCACCTTGTGCATTGGGAGCTACAATAAACGACCAAACCATAAACCAATTAAAAGCAAAAGTGATTGCTGGAGCAGCTAACAACCAGTTAGCCGAAGAGCAAAAACACGGTTTACAGTTACGTGAAAAAGGTATCGTTTATGCCCCAGACTTTTTAATTAATGCAGGTGGTATTATAAACGTATACGCCGAGCTAGAAAATTATGGTCGTCAAGAGATAATCCGTAAAACGGAAAACATCTTTAATACAACACTTGAAATATTAAAGAATGCTGAGAGTAAAGATGTTACTACACATCAAGCAGCCTTTGATATGGCAAACGCAAGAATAGCGGCAAGAAAAGAAAAAATGTAGTTTTTAACTATATTAAAATAGTATATTTGCAACGCACAAGAAACAGCTTGTGCGTTGTTTATTTATAAATGTTCTTTATTTTAAAATATGCTCACAAGAAGACATATTAGGGTCAAAGTTTTACAGTCAACTTACGCTTTTTTTCAAAGCGAACATCAAGACCTTGACAAGCAGGAAAAATTTCTAATGTACAGCATGGATCAAATGCAAGACTTGTATGTTTTGCTGCTTCAATTAATGGTTGAAGTAAAGGATCACGCTGAAAATTTTCTTCAGAAATCACAACAAAAACATTTGGCAACAGCCGAAGAGAAAAATCCGAATCGAAACTTTGTTGATAATAAAGTAATTCAGCTTATTGAAGCAAATCCAAATCTTGCTGAAATACTGAAAAACAAAAAACTGAATTATTGGCAACTTGATAATGAGTATATAAGCATTATATTCAACGCATTAAAAGAGCATGATTTTTATAAGGAGTATATTTCAAAAAAAGAAGTTTCGTATAAAGAAGATAGAGATTTCTTGGTTACGTTCTATAAAGAAGTCGTTGCACCCAATGAAAAGCTTTATGAATATTTGGAAGACAAACGTTTAACGTGGTTAGATGATTTTCCGTTGGTAAATACAGCCATGGTAAAGATGCTTTCTAAAATTTCAGAACAAAACGTAGCAACTACGTTAGTACCTTCCTTGTATAAAAATGACGATGATCGGGAGTTTGCACTACAATTGCTTCGGAAAGTAATTTTAAATAACGAAAAGCTGGATAATGAAATAGATGGCAAAACACCAAATTGGGATAAAGACCGTATTGCACATATCGATATGATTATCCTTAAAATTGGTATTTCAGAATTTCTATATTTTCCATCTATTCCAGAACGTGCTACGATTAACGAATGTCTTGAGATATCGAAAGAGTACTCAACCCCTAAAAGCAGTAGTTTTATTAACGGAATTTTAGATAAATTGGTTAAAGAGTACACAAAAGAAGGTAAACTGAATAAATTGGGTCGCGGACTTCAATAGAAGTAAAAAAATAAGTATTTTAGCGGCGCTTAAACATAAATAATTATCCTATGAAAAAATCAATTTTAATTTTAGCTGTACTATCTGCTTTTGCATTTACATCTTGTAAAGAAAAAGCTTCAGATAAAGTAAACGAAGAAAATGTAGCAGCTGCTGCAGACCGTGATGCAAACGCGTCTAAATTTCCAGTAATGGAATTTCAAGAAAAAGAATTCGACTTTGGAACAATAGATAAAGGAACCAATGTAGAGCACGAGTTTAAATTTACCAACACAGGTGATGCGCCATTGGTAATTGTAAACGCAACAAGTAGTTGTGGATGTACTGTGCCAGAATACTCTAAAGAGGCTGTTGCTCCTGGTGAAGAAGGACAACTTTTAGTTAAATACAATGGTAGCGGAGCCAACCAAGTAAATAAAACCGTAACAATTGTAGCCAATACAGAGAAAGGTAAAGAAACCTTAAAAATTAAAGCATTTGTAACACCTAAAGGTGGTGGCTCAGGAGCTCAAAATATGCTTAAAACAAGCTCAAAATAAATTTTTAAAAAGAATAGACTATTTTTATGGAACAAATTCAAGGCTTTCTCCCTATAATTTTATTGTTTGCAGTGATGTATTTATTTTTAATACGTCCGCAAATGAAAAAGCAAAAACAAGAAAAGAAGTTTGCTAATGAAATTAAAAAAGGAGACAAGGTAGTCACCAAAAGTGGGATGCACGGTAAAATTTTAGATTTAAATGAAGATGGTACTTGTATTATCGAAACCGGTGCTGGTAAAATGAAGTTTGAACGTTCTGCTCTTTCTATGGAAATGAGTGGTAAATTAAACGCTCCTGCTAAACCCGTTAAAAAGGAAAAAAAATAGTTTACTCTAATAAACTAAATTAAAAAACCGCAACTGTTTATGTTGCGGTTTTTTTGTTTGTTAAGGGTACTTGTTTTTAAGACTCTTTCTCTGCTACTAATTGAGCTATATTCACAATAACTTCAGTAGCTTTTTGCATGCTTTCTACCGGAACATATTCAAAACGACCGTGGAAGTTGTGACCACCAGCAAATATGTTTGGACAAGGCAATCCTTTAAAGCTTAATTGCGAACCATCGGTACCACCTCTAATAGGTTTAATGTTAGGTTCTATGTTGGCTTGTTTCATCGCTTTCTCGGCAACATCAACTATATGCATAACGGGTTCAATCTTTTCTCGCATATTAAAATATTGATCTGAAATTTCAACAGTAATAACCTCTTTTCCGTGTTGGGTGTTTATTTCATCTGCTAATTTGATCATCATTTCTTTACGAGCTTCAAAATGATTTTTGTCGTGATCACGAATAATATATTGAAGCTTGGTTCCGTCTACTTCACCCATAACACTATACAAATGAAAAAAACCTTCTCGATCTTCTGTGTGTTCGGGGGTTTCCATTCGTGGTAAAGAGTTTATGTAATCTGTAGCGATATACATACTGTTTATCATTTTACCTTTGGCGTAGCCTGGGTGAACAATTTTACCTTTAACGGTCACAACGGCTCCGGCTGCATTGAAGTTTTCGTATTCCAATTCACCAATTTGACTTCCGTCCATGGTATACGCCCATTCAGCACCAAATTTATCTACATCAAATTTATGAGCACCGCGGCCAATTTCTTCATCTGGAGTAAATCCAACACGTATTTTCCCATGTTTAATTTCAGGATGGTTTACTAAATATTCCATCGCTGAAACAATTTCGGTAATTCCAGCTTTATCATCTGCGCCTAATAACGTGGTTCCGTCGGTGGTGATAATGGTTTGTCCTTTATATTGTAAAAGGTCATCAAAATCGTCTGGCGATAAAATAATATTTTCTTCGGCATTTAAAACAATGTCTTTTCCATCATAGTTTTCTACTATTTGTGGATTTACATTGGCGCCAGTAAAATCTGGAGTCGTATCAAAGTGTGATACAAAACCGATAACAGGAACTTCGTGATCAACATTTGAAGGCAAAGTTGCCATAATGTATGCGTTTTCATCAATGGTAACATCTTCTAGTCCAATTCTTTTTAATTCGTCTACAAGCGCATTGGCAAGATCCCATTGTTTTTCAGTACTCGGTGTGGTGTTGCTTTCAGGATCACTTTCCGTATCTACAGTTACATAGCTAAAAAAGCGATCGATGAGGTGTTGTTTTTCTATCATAATTTTTCTTTTGCAGTACAAATTAAAGCATATTCAAAATAATTTATACATAGTTTCTTGCTATTTTTGCGACAGATTCTCTCTTATATGTACAAATCTATACTTCGTCCCATTCTTTTTCAATTTGATCCAGAAAAAGTGCATCACTTTACTTTTAAGTTAATTCGCTTGTTAAACAACCTAGGATTTGGAGGGCTTTTTAAAAGTCTCTATCAGGTAAATGATAAAAGACTTGAACGAGATGTTTTTGGACTGAAATTTCCAAACCCGGTAGGATTAGCAGCCGGATTTGATAAAGATGCCAAGTTATATAAAGAGCTTTCTACGTTAGGGTTTGGGTTTATTGAAATAGGAACGGTTACGCCCAGGCCACAACCGGGAAACCCTAAAAAGAGATTGTTCCGATTACAATCTGATAGTGCAATTATCAACCGAATGGGATTTAATAATGGCGGTGTGGAAGCTGCCGTTGAGCGTTTAAAAAGTAATAAAAATGTGCTTATCGGCGGAAATATCGGAAAAAATAAAGTAACCGCTAATGACGAAGCGTTTAACGATTACGTGCTTTGTTTTGATGCTTTGTTTGATTATGTAGATTATTTTGTAGTGAATGTAAGTTCGCCCAACACTCCAAACTTAAGAGCATTACAGGACAAAGAACCATTAACCCGTTTGTTGCAAACGCTACAAGATAAAAATGAAGTACGTTCAAAACGGAAACCAATAGTTCTAAAAATTGCCCCAGATTTAACAGAGGATCAATTGATGGATATAATCGACATTGTTTCAGAAACAAAAATTGACGGTGTTATCGCTACCAACACTACCATAAATCGTGATGGGTTAGTTTCAGAAAATAAAACTGAAATGGGAGGGTTAAGTGGAAAACCATTAACCAATCGATCCACCGAAGTGATTCGGTTTCTTTCAGAACAAAGCAATAAAGCATTCCCAATAATTGGAGTAGGAGGGATTCATAGCGCTAAAGATGCTCTAGAAAAATTAGATGCTGGTGCCAGTTTAGTGCAATTATATACTGGTTTTATCTACGAAGGACCACAGTTGATTAAAGAGATCAATAAAGCTATTTTAAAACAGTAATCTTTTATGACTGAAAACTTACTATCATTTGCATTAGCAACGGTGGCTTTGGCGTTTTCACCGGGTCCAGATAACATTTATGTGTTAACACAATCGTTAGTAAATGGAGTAAAAAGCGGCATAGCGACTACAGCAGGATTGGTTACGGGATGTATTGTACATACTACGTTTTTGGCGTTCGGTCTTTCAGCAGTTATAACAACTTCTCCAACATTATTTTACGGTATTAAGGTATTGGGCGCTTTGTATTTATTGTATTTGTCTTATGTTGTTTTTAAAAGCGACGCAACGATAGCGGTTCCAATTTCTTCGGAAGGAAAAACCGATAAAACACCTACAAAAACGAACAGCCAATTGTTTAAACAAGGAGTTATTATGAATTTGGTAAATCCGAAAGTCATGATCTTCTTTTTAGCTTTTTTTCCAGCCTTTCTATGGAATGAAACCGAAAATACAGTGAGTCAATTCTATATTTTAGGTATTATTTTTATGATCGTTTCCTTTTTAGTGTTTGGGTTCATAGCTGTTTTAGCCGGTAGTATTTCTTCTTATATATTAAAACATAAATCGGTTGGTGTAGTTTTAAAATGGTTACAAATCTTGGTTTTTATAGGAATAGCAATTTTTATATTAATTCCGTAATCAGAATAATAAAAAGCTAAAGTTTGCATTTTAAAAACCGTTATCTTTGGGCTAATGCAAAAAATTAAACTAATAGAGTGTCCTAGAGACGCTATGCAAGGAATAAAAGACTGGATCCCTACCCAGAGTAAGGTTCAGTATATTCAATCATTATTACGGTGTGGTTTTGATACGATAGACTTCGGGAGCTTTGTTTCGCCTAAGGCTATTCCACAAATGAAAGATACCGCTGAAGTACTTTCACAGCTGGATCTATCTAAAACTGAAAGCAAATTACTTTCTATTGTGGCCAATGTTCGTGGGGCAGAAGATGCTGTAAAACATCCAGAAATTGATTATCTGGGGTATCCGTTTTCTATTTCGGAAAATTTTCAAATGCGGAATACGCATAAAACTATTGCGCAATCTCTTGATATTTTGAAAGAAATTCTTAATTTGGCTACTGCAAACGATAAACAAGTAGTCGCTTATTTATCAATGGGTTTCGGTAATCCCTACGGAGACCCTTGGAATGTTGAGATTGTAGCAGAATGGACCGAAAAATTATCGGCTATGGGTGTGAAAATCTTATCATTGAGTGATACGGTAGGTTCCTCAACACCCGATATCATTGACTATTTGTTTTCAAATTTGATTCCCCATTATCCCCACATAGAGTTTGGAGCTCATTTACATACAACCCCTGCGTTGTGGCATGAAAAAATTGATGCTGCATACAAAGCTGGTTGTTACAGGTTTGACGGTGCTATCCAAGGTTTTGGTGGATGCCCTATGGCAAAAGATGATTTAACAGGGAATATGCCAACTGAAAAGATGTTAAGTTACTTTACTACTGAAAAAGCTGATTGTAATGTGAATCCTATGGCATTTGAAAGTGCCCATAATGAAGCAACTAAAATATTCAGTAAATATCATTAGAATGAAAAAACGAATACTATTATTACCTTTTTTTGCATTCTTTTTCTTGTATGGGTGTACATTATTAGAACCTATTCAAGAAGAGCCTTATTTTGGGAAAGGCATTGTTACAGTTAAATTTTTACAAGTTAATGATGTCTATGAAATAGCGCCATTACAAGGTGGAAAATACGGTGGAATGGCTCGCGTGGCTTATGTTCGGGATTCTATAAAAGAACGAAACCCAAACACTTTTCTGTTTATGGCTGGCGACTTTTTAAATCCTTCGTTATTGGGGAATTTAACCAAAGATGGTGAGCGTATCCGTGGAAAACAAATGGTAGAAGTTATGAACGCGGTAGGGTTTGACTTGGTAACCTTTGGAAACCATGAATTTGACCTTACTGAAAAAGAACTACAAAAGAGACTTGATGAATCTAAATTTCCTTGGGTATCATCAAACGTGCTTCACGTTACACCCGCAGGAACTAAAAAACCGTTTGAAACGAAATTGGAAATGGGGAACGAGCCTATTTCAGATTACAATACAATTTATGTGAAGGATTCTCTGGGCAATGAGGTTCGGTTTGGTTTTATTGGGGTAACATTAGATTCAAACCCAAAGGAATACGTTCATTATGGAAATATATATAAAGAAGCTAAAAGAGCGTACGATGCGGTGTATCCAAAAGTAGATTTTGTAATCGGGTTAACACATTTAACAATAGATCAAGATCATCAGTTAGCAAAAGAATTGCCAGATATGCCTTTAATAATGGGAGGCCATGAACACGTTAGTAATTTAGAAAGAGAAGGAAATACCGTTATTGCTAAGGCCGATGCCAATGCGATATCTATGTATATACACACCCTGCAGTATAATTTGCGAACGCAGGTATTATACGTCAACTCTAAGATTATGTACTTAGATGAAAAAGTACCCTTACAATCTAATGTAGATCGGGTGGTAAAGAAATGGAATGAAGTTTTAGACACAGAACTCTCGAAAGTAGTTTCTAATGCTCGCGATGTTATTTATAGCCCAAAAACACCTTTAGATGGTACAGATAGTGCAAATAGAAGCATACAAACTAACTTAGGAGACAAAATTACTGAAGCCATGGCTTTTGCCTATAACTATAAAGTGGATGCTGCATTAGTAAACGGCGGATCGTTTCGGGTTGATGATATGCTTTCTGGAGATTTAACAAGTGTTGATATCTTTAGAGTGTTACCATTTGGCGGAAATGTTTTAAAAGTAGATATGAAAGGTGAATTACTTAAAGAAGTTCTAGATTATGGAAAATCACAACGAGGTAATGGAGCCTATTTACAACGCTATAAGATTTCACAAAGTCCATCGGGAGATTGGTTAATAGCTGGAAAACCTATTAATTATAAGAAAAAATATACAATTGCGTTAAGCGATTTTCTGCTAAAAGGATTAGATATTCCGTTCTTAACACCTGATAATAGTGGGATAGTAAAGGTATATGAACCCAAAGAAACTGAACTTGCCTTCGATATTCGAAAATCAGTAATAAGCTATTTAAAGTCTTTATAGCCTATCTTAAAAAAATGACTTCTTATATATAATTGTTCTAAATAATTAGTTAGTTTTGCAGCACTAATCAATTAAGTTGTCATGAAGGTAGTAAAGTATATTCTCATAATTTTATTAGTAGCACTTGTAGTTATTCAATTTATTCGTCCAGAAAAAAATAATGGAGGCTATGAAAGTGTCGCTTTTTTTGAAAAAGAAACGAAACCTTCTTCCGAAGTGGCGTTGCTATTAAAAGAGAATTGCTACGATTGTCACAGTGACCAAACTCAATATCCTTGGTATGCCGAGGTAGCTCCTTTTTCTTTCTGGCTTGATGAACACGTAGAACACGGTAAGGGTCATTTTAATGTATCGGTTTGGGACTCGTATTCCATCAAGAAAAAAGACCATAAAATGGAAGAATTGGTCGAGATGGTAGAAGAGGGTGAGATGCCTTTAAATGAATACACTTGGATTCACGGTGATTTAACCGAAGAAAATCAAAAATTATTACTACAATGGGCTGGATTGGTCCGGCTTCAATATAAAAATGAATTACAAGTTTCTTCTAAGTAATTGATTTTTATTTTAATATATATTTTCTTGTAATTTTATTTAAATTTAATCTAAATAAACTTGTTGAAATAGGTTTTCAATTTTATATTTGCACACGCAATGTAAAATTATTTATACTAAGTCTAAATAAAAACCTAATGAAAAAACTATTTTATCCCGCAATTATTATGAGTCTTGTATTAGCTTCATGTTCATCAGATGATGAAGCTGGAGATGTTCAACAAGATATTGATGTCCCTTCAAACTATGTGTTTGAAAGAGGAGGAGAAACTACGGTACAATATCCTGGACAAACAACTCGGTTACAAATGACAGCTGAGCTAACAGGATCATTTAAAAGCTTTGATACAGCAACCGAAGAATCCCTTTTAAATATGTTTGCTCACGTGGAGGGTGCTAACGATTTTGAAAATACAGCGTTAAATGCTTCCGGAAAGAACATTAAAAGCAAAACAGCTGCTTCAGCAGATTATTTTTCAGCAAATGTTGCAGAAAGTGCAGAAATAAAAGCAGATTTTGAATCGTTTATCTCGCAACAAGTAAATGAGGTATTTCCAAATGAAAACACAACAGCAGAAGCAGGCGTGGCAGGGCAAGTTGCAGATGGTACCAGAGTACGATATGTAACTGGAAAAGGATTGGAACTTAATCAAGCCTTTGCGAAAGGCATGATGGGCGCATTACTGGCAGATCAAATGCTAAATAACTATTTGTCTACCGCTGTATTAGATGAAGCTTCAAATAGAGAAGATAATGATAACCTAGTGCTTGATGGTGATAATAACTATACCACTATGGAGCACAAATGGGATGAGGCATATGGATATCTTTATGGAGATCCATCCGTTCCAACTGCAAACCCTAATAGCGTATTGAATGAAAGTGAAGATCATTTATTATTCAACTATTTAGGAGTAGTAGATGGAGATGATGACTTTAGCGGTTTGGCTCAAACTGTTTTCGATGCTTTTAAAACAGGTCGTGCTGCCATTGTAGCTGGTGACTATGAACTTCGTGATGAGCAGGTTGCTATTATAAAAGAAGGGGTTTCAACTATAATCGCTGTACGGGCAGTACATTATTTGCAAGCTGGTAAAGAATCGATTGTCGCAGGTAATGTAGAAGGTTCTTTTCACGCACTTTCTGAAGGATTTGGCTTTTTATACAGCCTTCGTTTTACAAACAATCCAAATACAGGAACGCCTTATGTTTCTCCTTCTGAAATAGACACTTTTAAAACACAGTTGTTAGAAGGTAACGGTTTTTGGGATGTAACTCCTGAAACATTAGATACTATTTCTGAAACAATCGCAACTGCTTTCAACTTTACGGTTGAACAAGCTGCAAACTAAAAAAGTATAAAACGGGTAAAACAATCGGTTTATAAAGGAAGCCGATTGTTTTACTTATTTTTGCAAACTGAAAAATGAAAAAGATGATTAAGAACGCATTATTTATACTAAGTTTAACTCTCGTTGTAGTAGCCTGCTCTAGCGATGACAGCACACCAGAAGAAGAAAACAATGATAGTTTTGACCGCCAGGCTTTATTAGTAAACTGGGCTGATAACATTATTGTACCTTCCTATACGGCTTTTACTACAGAAACGAATAACTTAGTATCTGCGACAAATTCGTTTACAGAAAATCCTACAGTTGAAACATTACAACAAGTACGTTTAACTTGGATTGAAGCGTCTCTTGCATTTCAACATGTTTCTATGTTTGAAATTGGTAAAGCTGAAGCGTTAAATTATCGCAATCGAATAAATGTATACCCTACCAATACTTCTGAAATTGATGGATTAATTGCTGATGGAAACTACGATTTTTCATTGCCTTCAACAATCGATGCGCAAGGGTTTCCAGCGATGGATTATCTAATAAATGGCCTAGCTTCTTCAGATGAAGAAATAGTTGCTTTTTATACAACCAATGAAAACGCTGAGAATTATAAAGCGTATTTAAATACATTAGCAGAAACCATTTCAACATTAACCGAAACGGTTTTAAATGACTGGAATAATGGGTACAGAGATACGTTTGTAAATAACACCAGTTCATCTGCATCAGGATCAGTTGATAAATTAGCAAACGACTATGTTTTTTATTATGAAAAAGCACTTAGAGCTGGGAAAGTAGGAATTCCGGCAGGAGTATTTTCTAATGAGCCACTCCCTGAAAAAGTAGAAGCTTTTTATAAAGAAGATATTTCAAAACAATTGGCTTTAGAAGCATTACAAGCTACACAAGACTTTTTTGAAGGAAAGAAATTTGGCGGCACCTCTAAAGGTGAAAGCTTTAAAAGTTACTTGGCGTATTTAAATACGATTAAAAACGGAGAAAATTTAGGTAACTTAATCACGGCTCAATTTGAGACTTCAAAAAGTAAGTTAGAGGGATTAAATACTAATTTTTCACTTCAAATAGAAAACGATAATTCAAAAATGCTGACTGCTTATAATGAATTACAACGAAATGTAATTTTATTAAAAGTTGATATGCTGCAAGCAATGGATATTAGTGTTGATTACGTAGACGCCGATGGCGATTAATGAATGAGCACAACATTAAAAACATATTTCACGAAACAAACACAGGCCGCACCTCTTGCGGTCTTTCGTGTTTTTTTTGGTGTGATGATGTTTGCCAGTATCATCCGGTTTTGGGTAAATGGATGGATTGAAAAACTGTATATAAGCCCTAAATTTCATTTTTCATATTACGGTTTTGAGTGGGTACACCCATTAGGGAATTTCACTTATATTTTATTTGCTATTTGTGCGATTTCTGCTTTGTTGGTAGCTGTAGGGTTTAAATATAGAGTAGCGATTATAACGTTCTTTTTAAGCTTTACGTACATTGAGTTAATGGATAAAACCACCTACTTAAACCATTATTACTTTATAAGTTGCGTAAGCTTTTTAATGATCTTTTTACCAGCAAATAGTTATTTTTCGTTTGACGCCAAAAACCTTAAAAAAGCTTCTTTCTATGTCCCAAATTGGACAATAGATTCAATTAAATTGATGCTTGCTGTAGTATATTTATATGCTGGATTGGCCAAACTAAATAGCGATTGGTTACTAAAAGCCATGCCACTTAAAATATGGCTACCCTCAAAGTACGATATTCCTTTCTTGGGAAATCTTATGCAGCAAGAATGGGTACATTACGCCTTTAGTTGGAGTGGTGCTTTGTATGATTTAGCAATTCCGTTTTTGTTAGTATTTAGGCGTACGCGCTGGTTTGCTTTTATTGTAGTAATTATTTTCCACGTACTTACCCGTGTATTGTTTCCTATCGGGATGTTTCCATATATCATGATAGTAAGTGCATTGATATTCTTTGATGCCTCGGTTCATCATAAAATACTTCAGTTTATATCAAAAATCTTTAGGATTAATAAAGCTGAAATTGACAGTCAGATTAAAACAGTATTTTTTCAGAAGAAAAAGAACATTTCTAAAACCATTATAGCTTTCTTTTTACTAGTACAACTTATATTTCCGTGGCGCTATTTAGCGTATCCAGGCGAATTATTCTGGACTGAAGAAGGGTATCGGTTCTCGTGGCGGGTTATGTTAATGGAGAAAGCCGGATATGCTCAATTTAAAGTAAAAGACAGTGTTAGCGGAAAACAATTTTACGTTGATAATAGCGACTTTTTAAATACATTTCAAGAGAAGCAAATGAGTTTTCAGCCCGATTTCATTTTAGAATATGCACATTATTTAGGAGAACATTTCGCAGCCCAAGGACATGAAAACCTTGAAGTATATGTAGAAAGCTATGTTGCGCTTAATGGAAGGCTCAGTCAACCGTTTATCGACCCCACAGTCAATTTATTACAAGAAAAAGAATCATTTAAACACAAATCTTGGATTTTAAAATTTAACGATGATATTAAAGGATTATAGTTTTAAAACAACCCTACTGGCGTTAGTTGCTTTATTAACAAGCATAACCGTTGGAGCACAATATACGGTTTCAGGGAAAGTAGTTTCTGGAGTAGATAATACAGTAATTTCTAATGCTGAAGTATTTATTTCTAACACAGGAAACGAAACTAAAACAGACGAAAATGGAATGTTTCAGTTTAATAATGTACCGTCTGGCACCCATTATTTTGTGGTGTTTACGTATGAATATCAATTACTGGAACAAACGGTTGAAGTTTCTGAGGACACTACTCTAAACTTTCAAGTAGAGCCTTTGGGGGAAACCCTTTCTGAAGTGGTTATAAAAAAACAAAGAGACAGGGTTTTTGCTTTAAAACAATTACGCCCGGTTGAAGGTACCGCTATCTATGCCGGAAAAAAGAGTGAAGTGATTCAAGTGGATAACTTAACGGCTAACCTCGCAACAGGAAATGCACGTCAAATTTATTCGCAAGTGGTAGGGCTGAATATTTACGAAAATAATGATGGTGGGTTGCAATTGAATATTGGTGGACGCGGGTTAGATCCCAACCGAACCGCAAACTTTAATACCCGGCAAAATGGATACGACATTTCAGCCGATGTTTTAGGGTATCCAGAAAGTTACTATACACCCCCAGCCGAAGCACTTCGCGAAATTCAAGTAGTGAGAGGAGCGGCTTCATTACAATACGGAACCCAATTTGGAGGGCTTATTAACTTCAAACTAAAACAGCCAAATCGTAATAAAAAAATAGAATTAGTTTCTAGGCAAACAATTGGCTCGTATGATCTTTTCAATAGTTTTAATAGTTTAAGCGGACAAGTAGGCAAGTTTGGGTATTATACCTATTTCAACTATAAAAAAGGAAACGATTTTAGACCAAATTCTCAGTTTGATTCTTATAACGGATATGCGCATTTAGATTACCAACTCACTGATAAAACGAAGCTTACCGGAGAATTTAGTTACTTGTATTACATAGCACAACAACCCGGGGGATTAACAGATACTCAGTTTGAAGAAGATCCAACGTTCAGTAACCGAACTAGAAACTGGTTTGAAGTAGATTGGAAATTATACTCGTTGATGTTGGAACATATGTTTTCTGAAAAGACAGATTTTAGCCTAAACCTTTTTGCGTTAGATGCTTCGCGTAAATCAGTAGGCTTTCGTGAGAATCGTGTTTCACAACCTGATGATCTTACGGAGCCAAGAGAATTAATTGTAGGGAATTTTAATAACTGGGGCGCTGAGGCTCGTCTATTGACCCATTATGATTTTTTTGATACTGAACATGTATTCTTAATAGGAGGGAAGTACTACTGTCTCTTATACACATCTGACGCTGCCGACGACT